>ERZ779898.652-NODE-652-length-14775-cov-2.608084_pt1 | contig 14775 bp, 16 predicted proteins | sample MGYA00511902_ERZ779898 | MGnify/ENA primary metagenome ERZ779898 (study PRJEB29588, sample SAMEA2144588) | human gut metagenome | biome: human gut; feature: human-associated habitat; material: faeces | place: Denmark | collected 2008/2010 ...
TGTTCGTTTTTTGATTGCGATGCCGTTCAGCCCAAAATCGCTACCGTTCAGCCCAAAACAGTCGTTTCACAGTTCATTTCCGGTATGATGATCTCTGTGATGAACCGGTTTCCTTCCACTCTTGCTTCATAAACACCACCGTTCTGCTCTATACTCATTTTGGCATTTTCAATACCAAATCCATGATCTCCTTCTGTCTTTGAAGAAATAAAGACACCTTTTTCTTTTACCGGGTTTTGTTCAAAGTAATTTTGAATAACAACATATAATGCATCATTCAAATATTTCACCTGTACCGTTATCTCTTTCTGCTTCGTTTTCTCCGCCGCTTCAAAAGCATTGCAAAGCAGGTTGTAAAATATTGTACAGATATCATAATTTGACAGAGTAAATGGACTCTGTAATTTTCCATGCCATTCACAATGTACCTCTTTATACTTGCATGACAGATCATTTAAAATTGCCGACACCATTTCATTTCCTGTATTGATATCAAATCCTGTACGCTCCAGAGAATGACTTATTTTTTCAAGATATTCCTGCAGTTCCCCATATTGTCCCTGTTTTCCCAATATTGTCATACAATACAGATGATTTTTGATATCATGGCGGAACGCCCGTATTTCCTTATTCTTTTCCAGAAGCAATGTATAATAATTTGCCTGCGCGTCCAGTATTTTTCTGTTCATATCCTGTTCGCGCTTCAAATATTCATTTTCGCCCGTTTTATGAAACAGCAGTCCGCCAATGATCAGAAAAATAATGCCGCTGCAGATAAGTCCTCCCAGCCAGAGGTTATGGTAAATTGCCTTATATTCATTCATCATTGACAGTTGTGCACAGGTCAGATAAATGAGAGATGCCCCACCACCCAGTATATATAGTGATGCATATGCAGGCGTCGGCAAATGTATCTCCTCCCGATTTTTCTTTCGCAGCACGCCATATATGACTAACAAACCGATCAGCGTTACACTGTTTATTACAGTATACAAGAGAATATTTCCTTGTATCTGCTCCATTGTGAGGCCCAGACAGCGGATAAATACCAGTGAATTTAAAATGTCCAACATACTCACAACAATATAAATGACCGGAATCATCCAGATCTTTCTATATTCTGCCGCATTCAGGCATAATGTGAAGACCGTCAAAATGACAAAGAGCACAGACCGATTCATATTTTCCCGAAAAACAGTCAGTGTCGTAAGCAGCAGCACAGCCGCCAAATAAAAGAAAAATACCTTTCTCTTCTGCTTTATTTTAAAAATTCCGGCTGATGCTATATATGTCTTCAGGAACTCTACCGTAAACAGCAATACATTTAAAATGATCATCCCTTTTTCCTCTTTCTATAAATAGATTGCGTGTTTTTTAATATATTCCATATACGCTTTCCTTACCTCCTGCTGTCTTCGGCGGGATAAGGGAATGCGTGGCTGCAGTTCCTGCAGCACAACCTCCTGATTGCCTACATAGCGGATCGCACGCAGTGCTACCACATAGGATTTGTGCGTCTGGATAAATTCGGCCGGATCAAGCATCTCATAGATCTCCCGCATGGACGATCTGACTACCAGCTCTCCTGTCTTTGTCACGATATAAGTTTCATTATGTACGGCCTCCAGATACAGAATATCTTGGATTTTGATCCGAAATACCTTTTCTCCGGTCAGCACAAGATACTGCTGCTGAAGCTCCTCCTCTGCCGCACAAAGTGCTTCTTCAAGCTGATCTTCCCGGACCGGCTTTTGTAAATACCGGAATGCCCTGACTTTAAAGGCATCCTGCATATAATCGGTATAGCTGGTTAGAAATATCACTTCTCCGTCATATTGCAGCTCCTTTAATTTTGCTGCCAGCTCCATTCCGCTTGCCGGCGGCATCTCAATATCTAAAAAGACCAGATCATATTGGTTAAATGTATCTAACAGTCCCTCTCCTCTGAGATACATTGTCACAATACAATCCGGTCTGTGCGCTTCTAAAAGCTTTTTCAGTTGCTCCATGATGATCTGTTCATCATCACATATGGCTATATGCAGCATATTTATCACTTCCTGTTCAATCTGTCTGTATATTCCTTATATTACCAGTTCATAAAGAAATAGCAACTTTTTTTCTATTACAAATTTGTAATTTATTGCTCCACGGAAGTGATATTATTTACGTTTTAGTTTATCTCTCCAGACTGCCTGCTGCTCCATGGCAAATGAAATCCCAAGCGTTGCCAGCGGCAAAAGCAGCACCATGTAATAATAAATATAGCGCGATTTTGCTTCCCACAGAAGCTGAAACAAGAAGCCGCCGATCAGGAGCAGTGCCAGCACACAGAACAGATACTGTTCTAACATTCCTTTCTTTCCGGCTTTTCCTGTCAGGAGTCTGATACACCCCAAAAAGGCAAGCAGGTACAGTAAAAACTGATAGCTGTTCATATATGACAGATAAGGCTGATACCGGTTACCAAACATTAACTGGTATTTTCCATTGGATATCTGCTCGGTATCAACACTTGCGCGGAGTACCAGAAGAGATTCCGCCGTCGGCTCGTTCCACTGGCTGAGTGCTTTCCCTTTATAAAAGGCAAGACAGGCTTTGGGATTTTTTCCAAATTTCCGGATCCGCTCTGCCATGTAAGCTTTGGCTTCCCGGTCTACTGCTTCCGCATCATAGCCGCACTCTGCATACAGCTCCGGTCCGTAACCGTTATACCAGCCGTTCCCCCGGATATCCTCCATCATGCCCATAGCGATCCATGCAGATACCGGAATCCCATCTGAAACCTTTTCTCCCGCCCGCAGCTCATACTGCCATGTCACAAGCCCTCTGCCGGCAAATACAGCTGCAAAGGTCACAAGGATAGCTGCAAGCAACCATTTATCCCATTTTCTGATCATCATCAGCAGCAAAACAATTGCCACTGCGATCAGTACGATCATGGCATTTGCCCGGCATATGACCATCAGACATGCAAAAGCCGCCAGAAACAGCATACGCAGCTTTTTCCGATCACCCAGAAAGGATGCAAGCTGCCATAAAAAGGCAAAGGTAAAGCAGATTGCCAGAGCTTCTCCGTATAAAAAGGGCAAATACAGATAGATCGGCAGATACAACAGATAGCAGACAGAAAAGCTGCTGCTCTGCCGGATAGCATGCAGTTTTTTCAGAAAAAGTTGTCCGAAGACAAGTCCCGCCGTCATAGCAAGCAGATTGGCAAAAACAAGTGCCTTTACGTTCCATACACCGGTCAGACGAAAAACAAGCTCCGTATACAAGGTCAGTCCGAGCTGATAAGGATACTGGTCCAGATAACCGCCTGCCTGCAGCGGACTGTAATCTCCTTCTATGAACTTTGCCGCGCTGTCACAAATATACCATGGATCGCTTCCCGCCTGATAGACAGTTCCGTCCTGTATAAAGAGAAAGGCTGCCAGCACAAACATAAGGGCAAGCAGTGCCTGCAGCAGCTTCTGTTTCCGATAATTAACCTGTCTGATTCCATAAGAGACAAGTAACAGCAGAAAAAACAAAGCTGCTGCTCCCACCACCGTTTTCCAGACAGAATCCTTCTGCGGGGTTGCGATCTCCAGATATTCCACCGGGAAAAGATAGGAATAACGGAGCGCATACAAACTAAGCCCCAGCAGGATCAGACCTGCCAGAGCTATGATACATTTCATAAAAATGTCTGTTATTTTTTCTTTCATGCAGACTCCCTTTTCTTCACAACGGTACAAGTATATCGTATCTTAAGTAACCGTTGCGGATACTTGTCCGGTTATTTACGGACGATATTTTAGCTTGTATACAGTTGTGCATAAAAGCCCTTCTTTGCCAGAAGCTGTTCATGGTTACCCTGTTCAATGATATTTCCGTCTTTCATCACAAGGATCAGATCCGCATCTTTGATCGTAGACAGTCTGTGCGCCACGATAAAGCTTGTTCTGCCTTCCATCAGACGTGTAAAGGCACTCTGGATCTTCAGCTCTGTTCTCGTGTCGATGGAAGAGGTTGCTTCATCCAGGATCAGCATAGGCGGAAGTGCCAGCATGATACGGGAAATACACAAAAGCTGCTTCTGTCCCTGTGAAAGCATACCGCCGTCTTCTCCGATCACCGTATCATACCCCTTTGGCATACGGCGGATAAACGGATCAGCATAGGCTGCCTTTGCCGCTTCTATCATTTCCTCATCAGTTGCCTCCGGCTTACCCATTTTGATATTGTCACGGATCGTACCGGATTTCAGCCATGTTTCCTGCAATACCATACCATAGGAAGAACGCAGGCTCTTTCTTGTCATATCACGGATATCTGTCTGATCGACGCAGATCTTACCGCTGTTTACATCATAAAAACGCATCAGCAGGTTGATGATCGTTGTCTTACCACAACCTGTGGGCCCTACGATCGCAATATTTTGTCCCGGCTGTACCTGAAGGTTGAAATCCTGAATCAGCTGCTGCTCCGGTGTGTAGGAGAAATATACATGTTCTGCCGTTACATTGCCCTTTGCATCTGACAGCACAGCTGCATCTTCCGCATCCGGGATCTGGGACTTCTCCTCGATCAGTTCAAAAATCCTGCCCGCACAGGCAATGGCATTCTGCAGCTCCGTAATGACCGCGGATACATCGTTAAACGGCTTTGTATACTGATTGGAATAGCTTAAAAAGCTGGACAAAAGCCCGACTGTCATCTTGCCGCCGATAACGGCAAATGCACCTGTCAGTCCGACACCTGCATATACAAGAGCGTTGATAAAACGGGTACTTGGGTTTGTCAGGGAAGAATAAAAGATTGCTTTCAGCGAACATTTCTGCAATCTGTCATTGATCTCGTCAAAGCGGGCGATTGCTTCCTCTTCCTGTCCGAATGCCTTTACGACCTTGGCATTTCCGATCATTTCATCGATCAGTGCTGTCTGCTCTCCTCTGGTTATCGACTGCTCACGGAACATCGTATATGTGTGTGTTGCAATAAAGTTGGCAACAAACAGAGAAAGCGGTGTTACCACAACAACCACACAGGTAATGCCGACATTGAGTGTCAGCATGATGATCAGTGTTCCCAGAATGGTCACAATACCGGTAAAGAGCTGTGTAAAGCCCATCAGAAGGCCATCCGCGAACTGATCCACATCAGTGATCATACGACTGACGATCTCACCGTAAGAATGCGAATCTATATATTTCAACGGCAGATTCTGCAGCTTGTCAAAGGCTTCCTTCCGGATATCCCGTACTACATGATAGGTTACTTTATTATTGATCTGGTTCATGATCCACTGCAGAACAGCCGTGATCAGAACAAGTACACCGATCGCAAACAGATAGCCCTTGATCGGTCCGAAATGCACACCGGTCTCTACGATCTGGTCAATGGCACGTCCGACCAGGATCGGTACATATAGGGTCAGCACAACAACCGCAATGGAAAAGAGGAAGGATAACAGGATCAGCATTCTGTAATGTTCCAGATATTTCCAGACTTTTTTCAGAACATCTTTCTGTTTCATTTTACTCCACTCCTTTCTTATACTGGGATTCAAAGATCTCACGGTAGATCTCACATGTCTTTAACAGTTCGTCATGCTTTCCTTTTCCGACCAGCTTACCATCGTCAAGCACAAGAATCTGGTCTGCATCCATAATGGCGTTGGTACGCTGCGACACAATAAACACGGTCGGATGATCCGGCATTCGGCGGATCTCTTTACGGAGTTTGGCATCCGTTGCCATATCCAGTGCGGAAGCACTGTCATCCAGAATAAGGATCGGCGCATGCTTCATGATCGCACGGGCGATCGTCAGTCTCTGTCTTTGTCCGCCGGATAAGTTTTTACCCGCCTGGGAGATCTGTCCGTTCAGACCGCCTTTGACACGCACAACATCCTCAGCCTGCGCGATCTCAGCCGCCTGCTGCATCTCTGCTTCCGTTGCATCGCGCTTTCCCCATTTCAGGTTCTCTGCGATCGAGCCCTGGAACAATACTGCCTTCTGAAGCACCATGGCAACCTGTCTCTGCAGTTCTTTTTTCGTATAATTCTTTACATTCTTGCCATCGATCAGGATCTTTCCCTGTGTTGCATCATAATAACGCGGAATCAGATTGACAAGCGAACTCTTACCGGAACCTGTTCCGCCGATAATACCGATGATCTCTCCCTTTTTCGCCGTAAAGGAAACATCTGAAATAGCAGCCTCACTGTCTGCATGATAAGCCAGTGACACATGATCGAACACAACCGCATTTTCCGGATCTGTCACTTCTGCTTCCGTTTCTTTTTCCTGCCATTCCATGGAAGAATGGATATCAAATACATCTGAAATTCTGTTTGCACTTGCCAGTGCTTTATTGATCGTCACGATCAGGTTTGCGAGCTTGATCAGCTCGACAAGGATCTGTGACATATAGTTATACAGTGCTACCACCTGACCCTGTGTCAGAATACCCTTCTGTACCTGCAGTGCACCTGTCCAGATGAGCACGATGATTGCAAAGTTGATGATGACATAGGTCAGCGGGTTGGTCAGTCCTGAGATAGAACCGGACTTTTTCTGCATTCTGGTCAGTTCTTCGTTTTTCTGTCTGAAACGTGCCAGCTCTTCGTCCTCCTTACAGAAGGCGCGGATCACACGGATACCTGTCAGGTTTTCTCTGGCGGTCAAAAGAACATCGTCCAGCTTTGCCTGTACGGATTTCATCATCGGGATATTCAGATACATGATTCCAAAGACAACGATCGATAACAGAATGATCGCACCGACAAAGCTGAGTGCTGCTTTAAAATCGATCGTAAATGCCATGATCATGGCACCGAATACAACGAACGGAGAACGCAGGAACAGTCTGAGTGCCATATTGACACCATTCTGCAGCAGGTTGATATCACTCGTCATACGGGTGATCATCGTGGAAGTCCCGATCGTATCTACCTCTGAAAAGGAAAGGCCCTGCAGATGGGAAAACAGGGCATGTCTGAGCTTTGTTGCAAAGCCGACCGCTGCCTTAGCACTGAAATACTGCGCCGTTACCGCGCAGGTCAGTCCGATGAGGGCAAGCAAAAACAGAAGCAGGCACATACGGATGACATAGCCCTTATCTGCATGTGCAATACCGGTATCGATAATAGCCGCTACGACAAGCGGTACAAACAGTTCAAAGGATGCCTCCAGCATCTTAAAAAGCGGCGCAAAAACGCATTCCTTTTTGTACTCACGCAAATAGATGAATAGTTTTTTCATGATCTTGTCCTTCTTGTAATGTCATTTTTTCTATGTTAGTATTGTGCTAAATTATAATGATGCTATACGGATTGTTACGTGCTCCGCACAGCGTGGTCTATGACTTTTGACCCTTGCATCATTATATATCAGACAGAAAGGAATTACAAATGACGAAGCTGCTATTTTCAGATATTGACGGAACACTGCTCAGAAAGGACGGAACAATCTCTCCCACTCTTGCCCGGAAGCTCCGGGAAATGGGACAGGCAGGGCATGGCATGATCCTGTGCTCCGGCCGCCCTCTCGACGGCATCCTTTTGGTGCAGTCCTACCTTGAAAGTCTCTCTATTCATTTTCCATACTCCTATGTGATCGCTAACAACGGTGCACTGGTCTATGACTGTAATGAAAAGAAAGCAGTTCTGGAGGACAGACTGCCTATAGAGCTGATCCCGCGGGCACAGGCACTTGCAAAGCAGTACCATGTCCATCTGCAGACTTATACCGATCACGAGATCGTCTGCGAAAAAGAAACACCGGAGCTTTTACATTATCAGACGCATGTGAAGATTCCTGCAATCTTTGCACCGGATTATACAAAAGCATTGTCCAGACCTCCCTTTAAAATGCTGGCGCTGAGTCTGGACGGTTCTGACGCACTGAAACAGTTCCGTGTGCAGATACAGACCGCACTCGGAGACGGCGTACAGACAATGTTTTCCGGCGCAGGGTATCTGGAGATCTTCTCCGCACAGGCAAGTAAAGGCAATGCACTGCGTTTTCTGTGCGACTATCTTTCCGTTCCTGTCAGCGATAGTATTGCTGTCGGTGATTCCGAAAATGATATCCCGATGCTCCTTGCCGCAGGGCTCGGCGCCGCAATGCAGAATGCCACTGAAACAGTAAAATCCAGTGCCGGTTTTATTACCGCACTGGATCATGAACATGATGGGCTTGCAGAGCTCATCGATACTTATATTTTGTAAGCCTCGGCTTACTTATGCTTCTTTGCGTATTTTCCCGCAGCCTTTCCGGACTCATATCCGATCTTGTTGAGACCGGTCTGGTTGATGTGGATCGCATCATAATGGTAAGTGCCCGGATTTAAGCCAAACTGATAGGCTGACTTTGATACCATGATAAAGTTTTTATTGGTATTACAAAGCTTTTTCTGCGCCTTTACGATCTCATCCGTCTGTCCGATCGCAGCCTGATTCTGCCCGATCCGGATCATAAACACTTTTTTCACGCCAACCTTTTTCATCTTGGTATAGATCTTCTTCATACGGTTGTTGTACTGCCAGCCTTCCAGCCCCTGTGCAGCATCGGATTCTCCCTGATACCATACCATATAAGTATGGCGGATCTTGATCCCGTTCTTCTTCATATATCTCTTTGCCAGCCTGACACGCCGCTGCGTCTCTTTGACCAGTCCGCGGTTCAGCCATGTATTGGTAGAGGTGCCTCCCCAGCTTGCGGAAACACCGACTACCGGTATCTTTGTCTGTTTGTAATAATTGATACAAAATGCACTGACGAGCGTCCCTTTTGTGCTGTATGTACCGCTGTCTTCCAGCCCGTTGATCCGGTTTGTACCTTCTCCGAACGGCTCCTTCATCGTAATACATTTTTTGGTATTGGTGGAAATATCAAATTCATAAGCTGTTCCCGTATCCGGCTTTGGTGCAACACCGGAATTGCCGCCGGAACCGCACATATTGCTCTGTCCGGCAAAAATGATCAGATCTACCGTATCATTTACCTTTACCGTATAAACCTTTTTGGTCGTTCCGTCTGTCTGCGTGATCTTCACGGTGCCCTTTTTCCGTGCCTCAACAAGTCCGCTGTTTGCCACCGCCGCGATTTTCGGATCACTGCTTTCAAAAGTAGCCGTGTAAGGGATCGATGTGCTGACATATCTTGTCTCGCCTGCCAGCATATTGATCTTTCCCGGTACTTTCGTTACCGTATATTCGATCTGTGTATCCGCTTCCGGATCTGTTTCTTCTGCTTTTACTTCTTTGGGAAGCAAAAATACAAGCCCCAGACAAAGAAGCAGCCCCGCCATCCAAATCTGATTTTTCCTTTTTCCGTTCCTTTTCATCTATAACCCTCTCCTTCATGTCCGGCAGCATATCAGAGACTCCGAACATCTATCAGTATACTGCATATAGTATAAAAAAGGAAGCAGGAGCCTGCTTTTTATGAAACCTTTGATCCTGATCGCCGGAACCATGGATGTCCACAGACGATATTATGAGCTCGTACAGAAAAGCGGTATGAACGCACAGATGCTTTCCTATCGTGCAGGGGAAGCCTTTCCATACAGCAGCCTGCAAAACCTTTCGTTTGATCTGCTCCTTCTGCCCGGCGGCGGCGACTTTGATCCCGCCTTTTATGGAGAAACAGCCGCAGGCGCAAAGCCGTCCGACGGTATGCTGGATCTGATGCAGTTTCAGCTTTTGCAGCTCGCCCTTGTGCGCAAAAAGCCCGTGATCGGTATCTGCAAAGGCATGCAGCTCATCCATGTCTTTTTCGGTGGCAGACTTCTGCAGGATCTGCCCGAAGATAACATGCATTATTATCCTTACACAATGGGGGACGCCATTCATTCCGTCCAGCTTCTGCCGCTCCCTTCCATACAGACAAACAAAGAATATGCCATGCATTTCCCATCACAGGAAAAAGCATCTGCTTCCCAACGGGAAAAGCAAATGCTTTTTACACTTCTTGCCAGATTTTCTGTGGTAAACAGCGCACATCATCAGGCTGTTTCCGATCTGCCTGACTGTCTGATCTGCCTGCAGCAATCACCGGATGGGATCCCCGAAACAATCCTGCACAAGGATCTTCCCATCATAGGATTTCAGTGGCATCCGGAGCGTCTGCCAGCCTTTTTGCCGGCTCATTTTTCTGACCTTGTATCGATTCTCCTGCGGTGGGAGACTTCCGTATATTGAATTTATTCCTTGTTTCCCAGCTTTCTTGCAATCTCTGCCACGATCTGACGGATACTTTTCTGCTGACAGTCAATGATCAGATCCGCATACTTTTCATAAAGAGGGATCCTTTCCTGATAGATGTCATATAAGGTCTGATTCTCCCTAAGCGCAACGCCGCGCTTATGCAGATCTCCCAGACGTTCTTCGATCTGTTCGTATGGCAGGGACAGGTAGATGATCGTTCCGTTTTCTGCCAGATGCTGCATGGCATGTTTACCGAACACTGCACTGCCTCCGGTCGCGATGACAGTTTTCTCTGCGTCTATGCCTGCATTCACTTCATCCTCCGTCTGTAAAAAACCGTCAAGTCCTTTTTCCGTGATGATCTCATGCAACAGTTTTCCTGTCTGCTGCTGGATCACAATATCCGAATCCATAAAATGATAGCCCAGATTTTTGGCAAGGACAACTCCGATCGTGCTTTTCCCGACACCGGGCATTCCGATTAATACAATGTTGCTCTTCATGTTGTGTTCCTTTCCTCTTATCGCTGATACAACTTTGTCCATCCATGTTTTCCCGTCTGCCGGAATCCTGTGGAGGTTTTTCAAAATAACTATGCATCCATCTGCATCAGTTTCTTCAAAAGCTCCCAGATCCGCTGGGTGGAAGAAATGCTGAGTTTTTCTTTTGTCGTATGGATATCGTCGATATTCGGCCCGAAAGATACACAGTCGAGTCCTTCGATCTTCTGCGATAAGATACCACATTCCAGTCCTGCATGAATGGATAATACCTTTGGCTCTTTTCCCAGTACTTCCTTATAAGTGCGGACTACCTGCTCGCGCAGTTCTGAGTTCTCTTTATATTCCCAGGACGGGTACTCTCCGTTTGCTTCATATTCGCCTTCACTTTCAGCGATCATATTGCAGAGTTTTTCTTTCAACGCCTGCTTTGCCGTACTGCTGCTGGAACGAAGAGAAAAACCGGCTTTTACCTCCTCTTCCGGCTCCATATGCAGCGTTGCAAAATTCAGGGAAGTCTCTACCAGTCCCGGCAGATCCCTGCTCATTGCCTGCACACCGTTCGGTGCTTCCAAAAAGAAGGACATGACACGGAAGAAATCAGATGCGTCGATCGCTTTTTCATACTGCTTTTCTGCTTTTTCGAGTCTGATCTGTAAACCGGACTCTTTCTTTGCCCATTCCTCACGGAAGGAATTTTCCACAACGCCGATCAGCTTTTTCAGTTCTTCTTCCTTTGCTCCACAGGCGATCTGTGCTTTTGCTTTGTGTGGAATGACATTATCCTTTGTACCGCCGTCCATTGTGATCACACGCACATCCAGCTCACGCTCCATCAGATACAGAAGCTCGCAGAGCAGCTTATTGGCATTGGCCCTTCCAAGACCGATCTCTACACCGGAGTGACCGCCCTTTAAACCATATACAGTAACAACATACTGCTCTTTATCGCCGATCTCTGTATAAGCGACCTGCCAGTTTGCATATACACGCAGACCACCTGCGCATGCCACGGTCAGCTCATCTTCCTTTTCGGAATCGATGTTCAGCATTTTCTTTCCCTGCAGCATGGAAAGATCGATCCCCTGTGCACCAAACATACCGGTTTCTTCATCTACCGTGATGATGACCTCAAGCGGCGGGTGCGGAATATCTTTGCTGTCTAAAAGTGCCAGCGCATATGCAACTGCAATACCGTCATCTGCACCAAGGCTTGTGCCTTTTGCGTAGACATAGTCGCCCTGCACAGCCAGATCCAATCCTTCCGTTTCCATATCTTTCTCACAATCCGGCTCTTTAACAGCAACCATATCCATATGCCCCTGTATGATGACCGGCTCTTTTTCTTCCATACCGGCTGTCCCATCTTTTTTGATGATGACATTGCCAAGCGTATCCTGTATATAAAACAGATTTCTTTTCTTTGCGAACTCTGCCAGATAATCGCTGATCTTCTGCGTATTGCCTGATCCCCGCGGGATCTGATCTATTTCTTCAAAAAACGAAAAGACGCTTTTCGGTTCTAAATTCTCTAACATACTATTCTTTCACTCCTTACTAAATATACGACAAAGAACACCGGAATACTCCGATGTTCTTTATTTATATCCCTATAGGATGTCCATTATGCAATCTTAGATTTTGCAATTTCTGCTAAAGACTTGAAGCCTTCTGCATCATTCACAGCCATCTCAGCCAGCATCTTTCTGTTGATGTCGATTTCTGCGAGCTTTAAGCCGTACATGAATTTGCTGTAGCTAAGACCGTTCATTCTTGCTGCTGCATTGATACGAGCGATCCAAAGCTGTCTCATCTGACGCTTTCTCTCTTTACGTCCTGCGTAAGAGGATGCCAGTGCACGCATTACAGACTGTTTTGCAACTCTATACTGATTAGATCTTGCTCCTCTGTAACCTTTTGCAAGTTTTAATACTCTATTATGTTTTTTCTTTGCGTTCATTCCGCCTTTGATTCTTGCCATTTCTATGCTTCCTCCTTACGATTTATAAATATGGTGTTAACTTCTTCATGTTCTTAACATTTGTTGCATCTGTCATTGCAGGTTTTCTAAGATTTCTCTTAGTCTTTGCAGATTTCTTTGTTAAGATATGACGCTTATAAGCTTTATTTCTTTTTAACTTACCTGTTCCTGTCACTTTGAAACGTTTTGCTGCTGCTCTGTTTGTTTTAACCTTTGGCATTTTAAATTCCTCCTATCAACTTTAGAAAATCTATTTCAACTTAAATCCGCAAATTCAAGTTAAAAGCTTTTTATGAGCGTTTCTCTGCAAGCACCATTGTCATGCTTCTGCCTTCTACCTTTGCCGGCTTTTCCACAACTGCGATCTCTGTCAGTGCTTCGGCAAAGTCATCCAGAATATGCTTGCTTGCATTCATATGTGCCATTTCACGGCCACGGAAACGAAGTGTAACTTTTACTTTATCACCCTTTGTCAGGAATTTCTTCGCTGCATTGATCTTTGTATTCAGATCATTTGTATCAATATTAGGAGATAAACGAATTTCTTTGATTTCAATGGTTTTCTGTTTCTTGCGGGCTTCTTTTTCTTTTCTGGCCTGTTCGTAACGGTATTTACCGTAGTCAACGATCTTGCAGACCGGCGGCTTTGCTGTCGGTGCGATCTTTACCAGATCAAGTCCTGCCTCATCTGCCAGTTTCTGTGCTTCTCTTGAAGACATGACGCCAAGCTGCTCGCCTTCTTCTCCGATCAGACGTACCTCTCTGTCTCTGATCTGTTCGTTAATCATTAATTCGCTAATAGTGATACACCTCCATAAGAATCTAAATAAAAAAATGAGTGGGAACATCCACTCATGACAAAAATGAAAACGAATATAAAACTTATCGCTGCATTCTTATATAAACACCTGACAGCCCGATTGCCTCAGGGTGAGAGTGGATACTCTGCTTTCTTTACGTATTTCAAATACCTTAAAGAGAATAGCACAAAAGAGAACCGGTGTCAACACCATTTTCTGCTTTTGTGCTATCAAATTCAATCGCAGCATACTATCTTGTGATATTTTTTACCCATTTGTATTTCATGTAGTGGATATATACAGCCGGGATCTTCACAAATTCATCCAGTGTCAGGATAAATGCAACGAGGAGCACCGGTGCATGCCAGACAAAAGCTGCCAGCATACCAAGCGGAACGACAAAACACCAGAGTGTGACAACGTCACAGATCATACCGAACTTTTATCGCCGCCCGCCGGGAAGATACCGGAAATGATCGTAGAATTCAAAGAATTTCCGATGATATAATAAGCCGCCATACAGAGCATGAACTTCAGATAATACATTGCCTGCGGCGTCAGTGTGATCACGCGCAGTACAAGTGGGATCAACAGAAGGATCACAAGACCGGAAGCTGCCCCGATCCAGATCGACAGACGGACAAATTTACCGCCCATCTTCTTTGCCTCCTCCAGCTTGTTCTGTCCCAGTGTCTGCCCAATGATAATGGAAACGCCTGCTGAGATTCCCCAACAGAGACTGGCAATGATCGTACGCACAATGCTGGCAATAGAGTTAGCCGCGGTTGCATCGCTTCCCATATGCCCCATAATAACAGAATACATGGTCACACCGCCGCCCCAGCCGATCTGATTGACCAATAGCGGCGTTGTATATTTCCAGTAGTCCTTATGCATTTGTCTGTCCTTTATCACAAGCATATTACCGAGCTTCGGACATTTATATTTTGTAACGACAATGATAACGCGAACGTTTCAAAGATCCTCGCACATACGGTGGCAAGTGCTGCACCTGCGATCCCCATTGCAGGCATACCGACAAGTCCGAAGATAAATACCGCATTTAATGCAATGTTCAGTACAACTGCCAAAGAGCCTATCATGGAGCTTAGCCCTGCATGATCGCATACCTTTAACAGACCGTAATAGATCTGTGTAAAGCCTGTCAGCACAAAAGATAAGGATACTGTCCGCAGATATACCGCACCTTTTTCGATCAGAACCGGATCTGCCGTGAAAATACGCATGATCTGCCCGGGAATACAGGCTGTCAGGACGGAAAACAGTATACCAACA
>ERZ779898.661-NODE-661-length-14566-cov-2.533664_pt1 | contig 14566 bp, 10 predicted proteins | sample MGYA00511902_ERZ779898 | MGnify/ENA primary metagenome ERZ779898 (study PRJEB29588, sample SAMEA2144588) | human gut metagenome | biome: human gut; feature: human-associated habitat; material: faeces | place: Denmark | collected 2008/2010 ...
GGCAGGATCTGTCCGATCACGCCGGTGGATGCCACAATGACTTCTTCTGCTTTGATGCCCAGCTGCCCTGCTGCCAGCTGACACATTTTCTCTGCTTTTTCTTCTCCATCCGCATTACAGGTATTGGCATTTTTTGAGTTAGCGATCACTGCCTTTGCCTTTCCGCCCGTTTTTGCCAGATGCTGCTTTGTTACCAGGATTGGTGCACCTTTTACTTTATTCTGCGTGTAAACCGCTGCTGCGCTGCACTCGCTTTCGCTCATGATCAGGCAGAGATCATTTTTATTCTGATCACTGTTCAATCCGCAGTTGAGTCCATTTGCCAGAAACCCTTTTGCCGCGCATACGCCGCCTTCCGTAAAAGTAAAACCTTCTTTTCCAATCAGTTCCATTTTTGTATCCTTCCTTTTTCATTTCTATCATTTTATCAGGCTGTTCTCTTTCAGTCCCCGTAGATAAACACCTCTGTACTGCTCAGCTGCGCGCTGACATCGGTAAGCTGTGCGACATAAACCTCTTCGCCGCCTTCGAGCTCCTTATCCGATACCATCAGTGTATTCTCATTTAAAAATACCGTATCCTGCTTCTTTCCGTCAATAAAGACAAAGCTGCTTTCCGTAAAGTTTTTGCCCATGACATATACCGAGCCACCGACCGAAGAAACATCCGTGATCCGGATCGGATCAAAGCCCATCTGCAGATCCGTCGGCTCATATGGCGAAAGTCCGTCATAAACCTCTTTTTTCCCATACAGCATATCATATTGCAGGATTTTCAGATTTGATTTGTAATTATCATAGTTATGGTACATCTGATGAAATTTCGTAAGCAGTCCGTTGTTCATACCAAACAGCTTCAGCACATGGGCAGAAAGCTGGTAAGCATACAAATTTTCATTTTTTTTGGATAACTCGTAATCTTCCAGCATCTTTTTATTTGACCAGATCACATATTCTGTCTGGAACAGATTTCCGCTTGCAAGCTCTTCTTCCGTAATATCCAGATTCGGAAGATGATCGCCGTACAAAACAAGCACGACCGGCTCCTCAAAAGCATTCAGTGTTGCGATCAGAGAACCTAGGAAGGCATCCGTTTCATGACATTGATTGACATAGTAAGTAAAAGCGTTTTGCCGTTCTTCATCCTCCGGTGCAAACCCACTTACTTTAATATGCGGATTCTCTAAAAGCTCAGTCGGATATTTACCATGATCCTGTACTGTGATGGTATAAATCAGATCCGGCTCAGATGTCGCCTTCAAAATATGCTGGATCTGCCCCGTCAAAACCTTATCCTTTGCCCATCCGATCGGATTGTAGGACAGATTTTCCATATATTCCGATGAAACAAAATAATCAAAGCCCAGGTTTGCAAACACCTTATTTCTGCTGTAAAAGGATCCCGTATTATTATGAAGTACTCCGGTCCGGTAACCCAGCTCCCTCAGATTGTATGCCATGGATTCACATGTTTCATCCTGCAGAACCGTCTTATAAGGATATTCCCCCGCGCCGAAATAATCCAGCGTCATACCGGTCAGTATTTCAAATTCCGTATTTGCCGTTCCTGCTCCCACACTCGGTACTTTCAAAAATCCGCCCGGACAGGTTTTCCGTAAGCTGCTGTAAACCGGTGTCGGCTCTTCCGAATACGTTACTCCCTGCATGCGTTTTAAATCCATAAAAGATTCCAACTGTATAAAGATGATATTAGGCTTTTCTTCCACCTCGTTGGTCTTCTGCTTTTTCATATCCTCCAGAATATTATCCACAGTATCTTCATCATAAGTATCCGGCTTGGAAATGCCCCGGTCAAACAGACTTCTGGCAAAGCAGTAAACAAATCCGTTATCCGCATATGCATCCGGCAGATTGGCAAACTCTGTCTGCAGCCAGCCCCTTGCATCCCCGATATGGATCATCAAAACGACCGCCAGAATAGAAATCACTGCATTACAGACCGCAAGAAGTGGATGATACACCTGTTTTTTCATACGGATGCCCAGATAAATAAGCCCCGCTATCACTACAAGAACCAAAAGTACCAGCAAAATGATCTGCCATACTGTCAGGTAAATCCCCATGATCTCGAACACAGAAGTCAGCAGCGCAATATCCGTTGCTGCCAGCGGTGTGATACGGAAGCAGAGTAAAATAGAATTGGTCACCGCTAATCCCACAATAACCACTGTAATACACAGCCATACAAAATTACGCTTGGGCACAAGCAGTGCCAGTGCATAAAAAGCAGTCAGTATCGCTGCACTTAACAAAGTCAGAAACGGATGATCCCATACAAAACGGATCCCATCCGTCAGAGAATGCCTTGCCAGCACTTCGATCACCAGTATCAGCAGAACCGAGATCAGATAATTATTTATCATGTAGCTTCTGATAGATTTCAGATTTTCTTTTGTCTTTTGCTTCATATTACACCTTCCGGATCATCTTCCCTATTTCTGTATCCATTATAACGATTTTACTCTATTTTGCAAGGCGGAGCGCAAAAAGGATTTCTTCCTGTTTTTCCCGGAAGAAATCCTTTTGCACATTCCTATATTTCATTCCCTATTACAGGCTTCTTTCACATCCGTCCGGACATTTCCTTTAATATCCGAAAAATTCATTGAAAAAATCCTGCATATTTCCATAGTACTGACTTTCGTCCTGCTGCTGATCTTCTGACTGATCTGCATCCGGATCCGGAACGGTCAGCCCGTCTTTTGGATTGCCACTCTGACTGTCGGTACTGTTCTTCTGCTGCGCGTTCTGCTTTGCAGCGGCTTCACTCTTTGCCAGCGTAACACTTACGGTATGTTCTTCATATTCACCGTTGTTGGCGCGCATATAAGTAACATCTACAGTCTCGCCTTCTTTGTAGTAGGCAATTGTGCTTTTCAGTTCGGAATCACTTGAAATGGAAAGTCCGTCAAATTTTGTGATGATATCGCCCTGTTTGATACCTGCCTTTGCTGCTGCTCCATTTTCTTCTACGGCTGCCAGATATGCACCGGATGGAATTCCGTAGTAAGAAGAAGCTTCCTCTGATACATCCTGTACAGATACTCCAAGGTAACCTGCTTCATCTTCGGAAACAACATCTCTGGTTTCTCTTGTCATCAGATTATCCAGAATCGGCTGTGCTGTTGCTACCGGAATCGCATATCCCATGCCTTCTACTTCTGCGGAAGCATATTTGGCTGAGTTGATACCGATCAGTTCACCTTTCATGTTTAATAAGGCCCCACCACTGTTACCAGGGTTGATCGCTGCATCTGTCTGGATCAGCTTGGATGTCACATTATCGATCGTAACCTCTCTGTCCAGTGCGGAAACAATACCTGTTGTAACGCTTTGTCCGTAACCGAGTGCGTTACCGATGGCTACTACCTGATCTCCTACCTGAACGGAAGAAGAATCACCGATCGTTGCGATCTTAATATTGGAAAGGATATCATCACTGATATCGGATAATGCTACGGATACGATTGCAAGATCATTGGAAGAATCTGTTCCTTTTACCTTTGCAGATACAACAGAATCCTCTGAATCATCAAAACAGACGGAAACTTCTTCCGCACCGCTGACTACATGATTATTGGTTGCGATAAGCAGCTCTGTATCATTCTTTCCTACGATAATACCGGAACCTGCACCTTCACTTTCTCTCTGCTGTGTACCAAACATACTTCTGACTTCTTCAATTCCCTTTGTAGTGATTGCTACGATGGAAGGCATACAGTTTTTGGCAATGTCGGATACGGAATAACCTGTGCCTGCCTGCGATACAGTCTGCGCTGTGCCTGTCGTTGTGTTTGGAATATCAGCTTTTTTATCCGTTGCATCCGTCGTTTCTGCTGTTTCTGCACTTGCCACGGTTTCCTGCTGCGCCGGTTTTAAAAACGTTCTGTTACCGACTGCTACCACCCCGCAGAAGATCAATGCTGCACAAAGCCCAAATACCAGACCGTTTAATGCACTTCTGCCGGTTCCTTTCCCCGGTTTCTTTTCTTTTTTATGTTTTTTCTTACCATTATCCTCCGGCATTGGGACTTCCGGATTTCTTTCCACATATGTTAAATCCTGATTCAAATCGTTGTCATACATAATTCTTACCTCTCTTCCTCAAAGTTGTCTTTTTGCAACTATCTGTATTTTCCCTTTCTTTTGTTTACAGAATATTGGAAATTTGTTATAGAAATTTGTCAACTTTGTGAAAAAAGTATGTACTTCTCTTCAATCTCCGAAAACGTTTTTTGCTCGAAAATGGGCGCTGAATATAGCTTTGGCGGCTTTTTCTGTAACTTTTCTCCCATGTAATGATCAAATTCATAATATAAAAGTGTGTCGTCCACAGAAGAAATTGCGGTCTGTTCCGTCTCTGTCGGAACACGCCCCAGAAACTTTTCATAAATCGTATCCTGCAGCCGCTTTTCGATTTCCAGATAGCCGGGCAGAAACTGCTTGACCGGTCTTGTGATATCTGCCAGATAGGCTTCACTTGCATCATGTAAAAGACATGCCTTGCAGAGAAACGGACTGTATTTTCTGGCAACCGCTTCCTCATAACAATGGATACAATGCTGTCCCACGGAATAAAATTCCGGAAAATGTCCGTTTGCCCGTGTCATCAGGGAAAGGGCATGTGCGATATCCCGGATCACGATCTGTTCCGGATCCGGTGAAACCGGTGTAAAATGGATCTTGCTGCTTGTTGTGATATAACTACTCATTTTTCTTCTCCCCAGTTTGTTCTATAATAATGATCTCTGTACTGTCGCGGTGTCATTTTCGTTTCTTCCCGGAATACATGCGTAAAATGACTCTGCGAGGAAAACGCAAGTCCTGCTGCAATATCCGAATAAGAATAAGAAGAATATTTCAACATATTTTTTGCAGTGTCGATCTTACTCCTTCTGATATATTCGCTGATCGTCTGTCCCATTTCCTTTTTAAACAGGCGTGACAGGTAATTGACATGCAGTCCGCAATGATCCGCAAGCATCTGTGCTGTAACCCGCTCTCCGATATGCTGATATATATAATCAATGCACTGCACCACATTTTTAGAATAGACTTTCTCTTTTTTCAGTTTCTGCATTCTTTTAGCATAATCCATACAAAGCTGCTTCAGCAGACTGTTCAGTTCCGGGATCGAATGCGTTTCATCCACCGTCTGAATATACATATCGGAAAGACCGTACGCAGTTTCCGGATCCATCCCGCCCTCAATACAAAAGCGTGTGATCATAGCGATCGATATGATAATATGATAGGAAATATTCCGTACAGGATTTTGGGACAATACACCCATCCCACCTTCCGAGCCCATTCCTTCCGTCTCATCTGCCCATTTCCGTATTTTCTCTACATCCCCCTGTTTGACCCACTCATAAAAAGATAATTCTCTCTCATAAGGAGCATGGACAACTTCACGTTCCATGAATTTTTCATAATTCAGCTTTTTCATAACAGCCTCACTTTTTACAGATAAAGTTGTTTATTTTCTCTCTTCTGTTGCATCATAATTCTAACATATTTATCACACATTTGATATCATTTATTTTATTTTCTGTTAAAGTAGCTATATCAGATGAAGTCATTTAAGTTATCTATCATAATTATACAAATAACAGGAGGTATTATCTATGAACAAACAGGCGCTGATACATCTTTTAAACACGCTGACCCTTGATGATAAGATCACCATGATCCATGGCGCATCCATGTTCCAGACAGGTGCGGTGGCAGAAAAAAATGTTCCCGCCTTTACTTTCGATGATGGACCTATGGGGCCAAGAAAAGAATATCAAAGAGATGACTGGATCCCGATCGGCGGAAATGACGATGCAACCTCTTATCTGCCAAGCAACAGTGCTCTTGCCGCTACTTTTAACAGAAAACGCGCGCTGGAAAGCGGTACTGTTTTAGGACGTGAAGCCAGAGGGCGCGGTAAAGATATGATTCTTGCACCGGGCATCAACATCCACCGTTCTCCGCTTGGCGGCCGTAACTTTGAATATATGAGCGAAGATCCTTATCTGACAGCAGAAATTGCAGTTCCTTTTGTAGAAGGTATACAGCAAAATGATGTTTCTGCCTGTGTCAAGCATTATGCCCTTAACAACCAGGAAACAGACCGTACAGGCTACAACGCGGACGTCAGCGAACGCGCCCTGTGGGAAATCTATCTGCCTGCTTTCCGTGCCACAGTCAAAAAAGCGCACACAATGGGCATGATGGGCTCTTATAACCGCTTCCATGAAGAATACCTCTGCCACAGCCAGGAAATGATCGATGGTATCCTGCGTCAGGAATGGGGCTTTGACGGCATTTATGTTTCCGACTGGAATGCGATCAAAGATACCGTAAAGGCCGGTAACTGTGAGATTGACATCGATATGAACGTTACCGATGATTTTGACAATTATAAAATGGCACAGCCGCTCAAGAAAGCAGTTTTAAACGGACAGGTCCAGGAAGCAGAGCTTGACAAAAAGGTGATGCACATCCTGCATGTCATGAATGAGCTTCATATGCTGGACGGCAAGCGGCAGAAAGGAAGCTACAACGATCCTTCGCATCCGGGTAAACTGCTGCAGACCGCAGAAGAATCCATGATCCTTCTGAAAAATGAAAAGAAGCTGCTGCCACTGAACCCTGAAAAGCTGAAAAAAGTCGTTGTAATAGGAGATAATGCCGACAGAACCCATGCTGCAGGCGGTGGCAGTGCGGAGATCAAGGCACTTTATGAGATCACACCACTGATGGGGATTAAGATGTTCCTTGGCGGTAACTGTGAAGTGGTTTATGAGCCCGGTTATTATGCCTGTGTTACCGGAAATGCATGGCATGACATCACAGCCCAGAACTGTATGCTTCCGGTCAATGATTCCATATTCGGTCCACGCCAGGACAGACTTGTAAAAAAAGAAGAAATTGCTGCTTTAAATAAAAGCTATGAAGAACGTGCGATCGCTGCCTGCAAGGACGCAGACGCTGTCATCTATGTCGGTGGTCTGAACCACGATTTTGATGTAGAGGACAGGGACAGATCTGATTATCATCTGCCATACGGACAGGATGCGCTGATCAAAAAGCTTTTGGCAGTCCGCCCGGATATGATCGTCACAATGGTTGCAGGTTCTCCGTTCTCCATGACAGAATGGATCGATCAGACAGATACACTGCTGCTTTCCTACTATGCAGGCATGGAAACAGGACGTGCCTTTGCAAACCTGTTATTCGGCGAAGTATCTCCAAGTGGTAAGCTGCCTACAACATATCCAAAGGAATTATCCGACTCTCCTGCACACAGCATCGGACAGTTCGGTACTTCCACAGATGTTTCCTATGCGGAAGATGTTTATGTTGGCTACCGCTACTTCGATACGTATCAGGTCAAACCACAGTTTGCGTTCGGACACGGTCTGTCCTATGCAGCATTTACCTATAGTGATCTGCAGCTTACCGCTCATCCGCAGGAAATAACAGATCAGCTGCAGTCTCCTGATGCACTATCTGCACTTTACACTGTTAAGTTAGCAGTAAGCAACGATTCTGATATTACAGCAAAAGAATCCGTACAGCTTTACATTGCGGCAAAAGACAGCAAGGTAAAACGCCCTGTCAAGGAGCTGCGCGGTTTTGACAAAAAAGAAATCGCAGCCCATGCAAAGGCTGCTTACACCTTTGCACTGACTGCGGAAGCATTTTCTTATTATGATATAGAAAAGCATTGTTACATTGCACCTGCAGGCACTTATGAAATCCTGCTTGGCAGTGCAAGTGATGATATCCGTCTTTCCCGGACGGTAACCCTTTCTGCAGATATCATGATCAGCAGAAGCTAATCCCCTTTATCTGGCAGCAAGTACTGCCTGTTTCATAGAGGCTACGTAGTCATACAGAGGCTGCGCAGCCTCTTCTTTGTATTCTGCCACGATCTTGACGATCGCGCTGCCTACGATCGCACCGTCTGCAAGTGCAGCCATCTTCTCTGCCTGCTCCGGTGTACTGATCCCGAAGCCGATCGCACACGGTACATCCGTCACAGAACGGATCTTTTCTATGATCTTTGCAAGATCTGTATGGATCTCACTGCGGACACCCGTTACGCCCATGGAAGATACCACGTAAATAAAGCCGGTTGCTTCTTTTGCAATTCTTGCGATACGTTCCTCGGAAGTCGGCGAGATCATGGAGATCACATCGACACCGTATTTCTTAGCGACCTCTTCCACTTCTTCTTTCTCCTCAAACGGAACATCCGGAGAAATAAAGCCGTTTACGGAAAGCTCCTGACATTTTGCAAAGAAAGCCTCATAGCCATAATGGAATACCGGATTGATATAAGTCATGAAAATAAGCGGAATATCGGTCTGGCTGCGGATCTGCTTTACCGCATCAAACAGTCCTTCCATCGTAAAGCCGTTTGCAAGTGCACGGATATTGGCGTTCTGGATCACAACACCTTCCGCTGTCGGATCTGAAAACGGAATACCGATCTCAATGATGTCCGCACCGGCTTTTGCCATCTGTACTACATATTCCACTGTTTTGGAAAGACATGGATCTCCTGCCGTAATAAACGGGATAAATGCCTTTGTATCTTTGAATGCGTCTGTGATCTTACTCATGTAAATCTACCCCCTTATATCTGGCAATCGCTGCCACGTCTTTATCACCGCGTCCTGACAGGCAGACGATAATACTGTCATCCTTTGACATACTGCCTGCGATCTTTTTCACATGGGCAACAGCGTGGGCACTTTCAATGGCACAGATGATACCTTCCGTACGTGCCAGATATTCAAATGCTTCCACTGCCTCATCATCCGTTACCGGTACATAGACCGCACGTCCGCTGTCATGCAGATATGCATGCTCCGGTCCGATGCCCGGATAGTCCAGCCCCGCGGAGATGGAATAAACCGGTGCGATCTGTCCCTGCTCATCCTGACAGAAATAAGATTTCATACCATGGAAAATACCGACACTTCCCTTTGCGATCGTTGCTGCATGCTTATCGGTATCTATGCCTTTTCCCGCTGCTTCGCAGCCGATAAGCTGCACGCCTTCATCCGGAATAAAATTGTAAAACATACCGATCGCATTGCTGCCGCCACCGACGCAGGCAACTACAGCTTTTGGCAGTTTCCCTTCTTTTTCAAGGATCTGCGCTCTTGCTTCCTGACTGATCACGCTCTGGAAATCTCTGACGATCATCGGGAACGGGTGTGGTCCCATAACGGAACCGAGCACATAATGCGTATCTGAAACTCTGGTAGACCATTCACGCATTGCTTCGTTTACCGCATCCTTCAAAGTCATCGTACCGCTTGTGACCGCATGTACCTTTGCACCTAACAGCTCCATTCTGTATACATTCAGAGCCTGTCTGTCCGTATCTTCTTTTCCCATGAAGACCTCACATTCCATACCGAATAAAGCTGCTGCCGTTGCAGTTGCAACACCATGCTGTCCTGCTCCGGTTTCTGCGATCAGTCTCGTCTTTCCCATCTTCTTTGCCAGCAGTGCCTGCCCCAGTACGTTGTTGATCTTATGCGCACCTGTATGGTTCAGATCCTCTCTCTTTAAATAAATCTTTGCACCACCCAGATCCTTTGTCATCTTTTCCGCATAATACAGAAGAGACGGTCTGCCTGCATATTCTACCAAAAGTCTGTGCAGTTCTTCTTGAAATGCCGGATCCTTTTTATAATATTCATACTGTTCTTCCAGATGGATCAGTTCATTCATCAGCGTTTCTGAGATGTACTGTCCTCCGTATATGCCATATCTTCCTTTTTTCATTCTGTACCTCTTTTCCTGATCGTTTCCATCAGTTTTCTTATTTTTTCCGGGTCTTTCACCCCGTCTGTCTCCACACTGCTGCTCAGATCGAGCGCATATGGTCTGAACGCTTCTGCCGCCCGTTCCATATTTTCAGGACTGATCCCGCCCGCCAGAAAAAACGGTTTCCTGCAGATCTTCTCCTGCAATTCTTCCTGCGCAAGCTGCTTTAAAATAACGTCCCATGGAAACGGCTTTCCGCTGCCCATTCCGTTATCCAGCAGAATATAATCTGCATCGGTCTGATATGCCTCCTGCAGATTCGTTTCTTCTGTTACCTTTACCGCGCGGATCACAGGCTTTCCCGTCTGTTCCCGGATCTTCCTGAGTTCCTCTTCGCTCTCCTGCCCGTGCAGCTGTGCGATATCAATGATATTCTTCTGCAGCAGTGCAATGACCTCATCGGGATCTGCATTGACAAAAACACCGACTGCCCGGATACGCGGATCCAGCCTTTCTTTCAGCTTCTGCGCCTGCTCTCCTGTTACATACCGCTTACTTTTCGGATAAAAGACAAACCCTATGTAATCCGGCAGATAGGCATTGACACAGCAGATATCTTCCTCTCTGCGCAGCCCACAGATCTTTACCTTACAGTCTATCATATACCCTTTAGATCCTCCAGCATTTTCTTTTTATCAGGGCTTCTCATAAAGGTCTCCCCGATCAGCACCGCATCCGTCTCGTTATCCCGCAGTCTTTTGATATCCTCCGGTGTTTTCATGCCACTCTCCGATACAAACACGATCTCCTTTGGGATCAGCTTCCGCAGCCTTATGGAATTTTGAATATCTACCGTAAAATCCTTCAGATTCCGGTTATTGACACCGATGATCCTGGCTCCTGCCGAAAGAGCCCGCTGTACTTCCGCTTCATCATGCGCCTCCACCAGTGCAGAAAGCCCCAGCGAATCTGCAAGCTGCAGGTAACTTTTTAACTGTTCATCCGTCAGGATGGCACAGATCAAAAGGATCGCACTTGCACCGATCACCTTTGCCTCATAGATCATATAAGGATCGATCGTAAAATCCTTTCGTAGCAGCGGAATGGAAACATGTTCACTGATCTGCTGCAGATAACTGTCTGATCCCTGAAAGAAATAGGGCTCTGTCAACACGGAAATAGCATTTGCGCCCGCCTTTTCATATTCCTCCGCGATCGCAACATACGGAAAATCCGGTGCGATCAGCCCTTTGGACGGGGATGCCTTCTTGACCTCACAGATAAAGGAAAGTCCCTGTGCCTTCAATGCTTTTTCAAATGGAAACCCCGTATCTGCTGCCATGGAAAGTGCCTGCTTCTGCAGTTCTTCCGGCGGCAGTTTCTTTTTATTTTCTTCCAGCCGCACCTTTGTTTTTGCTACAATTTCATCTAAGATCATCTTTTTTCCTTTCGCTCATGTAGTTACCTCACCATATAAAGCTGTAAAAACCTGTCCATAAATGGCATGTTTATTACGGATTTACATGTCCCTGAATTTTTACATATTTGAATATTTCACGAATTCTTCCAGCTTCTTTTCCGCCTTACCGCTGTCGATCAGTTCTTCCGCAAGGCGGACGCCTGCTTCGATCGAATCTGCCTTTCCCGCTACATAAAGTCCTGCGCCCGCATTTAATACAACCGCTGTTCTTCTGGCTCCCTGCTCGCCTGCTAAAACCGCCTTAGTGATCGCAGCATTCTCATCCGGTGTTCCGCCTGTCAGCTCTTCCTTTTTGCATCTGGTCAGTCCAAACTGTTCCGGACTGATCGTATAGCTTTTAAATGTACCATCCTTTACTTCGCATACCGACGTTTCTGCACTTGCTGAAATCTCATCCAGTCTGTCCTGTCCGTATACAACGAGTGCTCTTTTCACCCCAAGGTTGGATAATACTTTTGCAAGCGGCTCTACAAGACTTTCATCATAAACACCCATTACCTGCAGATTTGCACTGGCAGGATTTGCAAGAGGTCCTAAAATATTGAAGATTGTGCGGATACCAAGCTCTTTACGGATCGATCCCACATATTTCATTGCTGTATGATAACTCTGTGCAAACAGAAAGCAGATACCAATGTTCTGCAGCAGCTCTGCACTCTTCCGGGGTGAAATCGTGATATTGACACCAAGGCTTTCCAGCACATCCGCTGCACCTGATTTACTGCTGGCTGCACGGTTTCCGTGCTTTGCAACCGAAACACCTGCGGAAGCGATAACAAGGGAAGACGTTGTGGAAATGTTAAAGGAATCTGATTTGTCCCCGCCTGTTCCGACGATCTCCAGTACATCTCCTTCATGAGAAAGCTGCACTGCATGATTTCTCATTTCTTCCGCAGAACCTGTGATCTCGTCGATTGTCTCACCTTTCATGGTAAGTGCTGTCAGATAAGCACTCTTCTGTACATCGGAAGCCTCTCCGCTCATGATCTCATTCATAACGGCTTTTGCTTCCCCATAGCTTAAATTCTCTTTGTTTGTCAGCTTGATAATTGCTTCTTTGATCATTTTTGTTTCTTCCTTTCTTTATATATTTAGATTTTACAGTATTTCTATCTGTTTCATATGAATTATTTTTATATCTTTATTGCGTTTTCTCTTTTCTATTCCCTGTTTTAAAGGGAGCAGACAGATTATTTAGAATTTTTCTTACTATACTGCAAAAGATTCCTTATCATTTCGCCGCCCTGCGGTGTCATAATGGATTCCGGGTGAAACTGGAGCCCGAAAAGCGGATATTTTACATGCTCCACTGCCATGATCTCTCCATCCTCTGCTTTTGCCGCTATGGAGAGTTCCTTTGGAAGTGTTTCTTCCCTGACAGCCAGAGAATGATATCTGGCAACTGTTACCGGCTCTTTTAAGCCCTTCAGGATCCGGCTTTCCGGTGAGATCTGAATCTCACTTGTCTTTCCGTGCATCATTTGTTTCGCATAAGTAACTGTTGCGCCAAAGGCTTCACAGATTGCCTGATGCCCCAGACATACCCCAAGGATCGGATATTTTGTATACAGCTTCTTGACGACTTCCTCACAGATGCCTGCATCTGACGGTTTGCCCGGTCCCGGCGAAAGAATGATCGCATCCGGCTGTAATGCATCCAGCTCGTCCACTGTGATCTTATCATTTCTGTAAACATGGATATCAGCATCATATTTTCCGATCAACTGATACAGGTTGTAAGAAAAGCTGTCATAATTATCAATCAGTACGATCATCTTAAATTCCTCCATCCGCTTCTTTTAAGGCATTCATGACTGCCTTTGCCTTGTTGATACATTCCTCATATTCCTTTTCCGGGACACTGTCTGCCACAATGCCTGCACCGGATCTGACATATACTTTACCGTTCTTTGCAAATGCCAGTCTTATGGCAATACAAGTGTCCAGATTTCCGGTAAAATCCAGATAACCGATCGCACCACCGTAAATGCCACGTTTGTTGTCCTCCAGCTCATTGATGATCTCACACGCCCGCAGCTTTGGTGCACCTGAAAGTGTTCCCGCCGGCAAAATAGCATCCACCGCATCTACCGCATCTTTATCCTCTCTGATCGTTCCTGTTACGGTCGATCCGATGTGCATGACATGGGAGAATCTTTCGATCTCCATATATTTCACAACCTCGACCGATGCGATCCTGCTGATCTTTCCGATGTCGTTCCTGCCCAGATCAACCAGCATATTATGTTCTGCTCTTTCCTTTTCGTCGGCTAACAGTTCCTGCTCCAGTCTCTGGTCTTCAGCTTCTGTCTCGCCTCTTTTTCTTGTGCCTGCCAACGGGAAAGTGTACAGCTTATCATGTTCCAGCTTTACAAGCGTTTCGGGAGAAGCACCTGCGATCTCCACATCTTCACTGGAAAAGTAGAACATATACGGGGAAGGATTACTGGTCCTGAGTACGCGGTAAGTATCCAGAAGACTTCCTTCCATATCCGCCTCCATCCGGTTGGAAAGCACGACTTGGAAAATATCCCCTTCCTTTATGTAATCTTTTCCTTTCTGCACCATTTCGCAATAGGCATCTTTAGAAAACAGCGGTCTGAATTCGGATTTTAAGTGTAGCGGTTTTTCCTCTGCAGCCTCTCCGTGTAAGATCAGATCTGCCATATCGGATAGCTGTCTCTGCGCCTGATGGTAATTCGTTTCCAGATTGTCTGTCTTGCAGTTCACAATGAGCTGGATCTTCTGTCTGTAATTATCAAAACAGATCACCTTATCAAACAGCATCAGATCCATGTCCTTAAAGTGCTCATCCTCTTTGGCATCTAATGTAAGCGACGGCTCACTGTACTTAATATAATCATAGGAGAAATAGCCTACCAGTCCACCTGTAAAAGGTGGCATACCCTCCAGCTTCGGACTTTTATACTGCTCTAAGATCTGGCGCAGATATTTACCGGGATGTGTGACCGTTTCCGTTATGGTCATACCGGAGCGGATGCTGAGTTTATGATCATGACAGGTAATCTCCAATGTCGGCTCATATCCTAAGAAGGTGTATCTGCCCCACTGCTTTTTGTCCTCTGCGCTTTCCAGCATATAGCAGTGACTGCTCACATGCTTCAGGATCCGGAGCACTTCGATCGGTGTCTTTCTGTCTGCATACAGCTCGCAGCAGACCGGAACAACGCCGTACCGGTTTAAATCCGGCATTTCTTTCAGTTGTTGTAGGGTTGGGTAATAATACATGGGATTCTCCTTTCGTTTTTCTTCTGATTTTAAGGTCGCA
>ERZ779898.674-NODE-674-length-14356-cov-2.791833_pt1 | contig 14356 bp, 12 predicted proteins | sample MGYA00511902_ERZ779898 | MGnify/ENA primary metagenome ERZ779898 (study PRJEB29588, sample SAMEA2144588) | human gut metagenome | biome: human gut; feature: human-associated habitat; material: faeces | place: Denmark | collected 2008/2010 ...
AAATTTGATACACAATTTAGTATTTATAAGGTTGATTGTGAACGTTCAATTAGATATTTTAAAACTGAAAAAAATATTGATATCCAAAATTGTGATGATCTTGAAGCTAATATTCTTAGTAATATTTGTAATGATGTAAAAAGAAAAGGACGTACAGAAATAGTAGATTTTAGATATAATAATTTTAATGGCGTTGTTTTTAAAACTAAACATTATCCAAGTTGGTCTGGAATGATTAAAAATATTTTAGAAAAATCTAATATAGAAAGTATTAATGAAATAAAAATAGATTTAACAAATGCGCATGTATCTTATGTTTTGTCTTATAGGAAAAATAATAATATTTTTTTGCTAACTGGTGGTCTTGGTAGTAATTATATTTCAGAATACACACAAAAAAATTATGGATTATATTTGTTGCCAAAAATAATGAAAGAAAATACACCTGGTATTAAAATGGTGCTAGAAAATAAATTGTCTGGTAATAGGTTGTCGAGTAAACATTCTAATAGAAATGGTACAACAGTAAATTTAGAAAATGATATGAGTTTGATTTTTAGAGAATTATCTTTAGAATTGGATGGTGATGTTATTCAGTTATTAGGGTTAAAATATGATTTAAAAAAAATAAAAACTTTAAGTGTTGATGTAAAAGACTCACTAGTTATAAAAAAAGCTATTAGTATTGACGATTTAGAAATAGTTTTAGATAAAATGGTTGTTATTGAAGGTCTTAAAGATAATTTTTCACTAGGATATTTTGTGGATATAAAAAAATATGGCTATTCTTCAAATGATATTAATAATCTTTTTATAAATGCTTTAGTTAATAAAAATTATGATAATTTTATTTTGGTTGGTAATGATTATATGGAATATTGTATTGGTGGTGCTTCTTATATAATAGAAGATGTAAATGGCAATTGCATTTTAAAAAAAGATACTTTTATTACTATGTCTGATATTTATGAAAAGTGTTTGCCTCAAAAGGTTACTAAGTCATCTGTTGAGAATATTTTAAAATGCACTTTATCAGTTTACGATAGCGATAATAAGGTAATATTATATCCTACTAAAATAAAGGAATGTATTCAGGGCTTTGTTGAGTCAGATGATAAAATTCCATTTTTATTATTTAGTGGAAAATGGTTAATGTTTGATAAAAATTATATTGATATTCTTGACATTGAGTATAAAAAAATTTATGATGATATGACAAATGTAGATAAGAAATTATTTGATATTATACAAAATAAAAATTCGAAAATATCTGAAGATTCTTATAATGAAACTTTTGAAAAATCTGATAAAGTAATATTAACTCATAAAGTTTTAAGTAATAATATTGAATTGGCTGACTTAATTTGTTTTGATGATAATAATTTATATTTAATACATAATAAATCCAAGTTTCAAGGTTCTGATGTTAGAGATGTTTTTAATCAAATTTTAGTTTCAGCAGAATTGATAAATCATTATTTAATAGGTAAAGATAAAGTTAAAATATTGGAAGATTATTATGATAAAATTATAAAAAAATATCCTAATAATTTAAAAATTAAATCATTAACAAAGGAAGATTTTGTTTTGTTATTTGATAGACCTAATATTCATTATATTGCAGGATTTATGAGTAATCTTTCTGAAAATGTAAATTCTAATTATATTAAATATCTTGTTTTGAATACAAACAAAAAATTACAAGAAAAAAATTATGACTTATTATTGTTGAATGTTAATCAAAATTTGAATAATTTTGATGGGAAAACTATTATATGATATCATTGTAAAGCCTTTTAATAAATCGATTTACATTAAAAATGTTAAATGATATAATTAAAATGAAAAAAATGCTTTGGAGGTAATGACATGTCAAATAAAAACATCAATTTGCAAAAAGCAAAAATATGTAAAGATGATGAGTTTTATACTAGATATGAAGATATAGAAAATGAATTATCACATTATAAAAAAAGTTTTAAGAATAAAACAGTACTTTGTAATTGCGATGATCCTTTTGAATCGAATTTTTGTAAGTATTTTTTAAAAAATTTTAATGCTTTAAAATTAAAAAGACTAATATGCACATCATTTGGTTCTTCAAAAATTATTTCGACAGAATTACAACTTTATGATCAAAATAATAAAAAAATAGCAAAAAAAAATGGTTATGTTTTAGATGTAGAGAAGTTTTCTGATGCTGAAGAAATATCAGATCAAATATTAAGTGATTTTTTGAAAAAAAATAATCGTGTTAAAAAATTAAATGGCAAGGGTGATTTTAGAAGTGAGGAGTGTATAGAATACTTAAAAGAGTCGGATATTGTGGTAACTAATCCTCCATTTTCTTTATTTAAAGAATTTGTTGCATTAATAATGAAATATGAAAAAAAATTTTTAATAATAGGAAATCAAAACGCTTTAACTTATAAGGAAATATTTCCGTTAATAAAAAATGATAAAATATGGACTGGATACCAGTTTGGAGAAATGAAATTTAGAGTTCCTTCATCTTCAAAACCTAGGACAACAAGATATTGGATTGATGAAAATGGGCAAAAGTGGAGAAGTCTTGGTAATGCCATGTGGTTGACTAATATTGACAATGAAAGAAGACATAAAAAAATAAAATTAACTAAACACTATAATGAAAAAGATTATCCAAAATATGATAATTATGATGCTATTAATGTTAAAACAATAAATGATATACCATGCGATTATTATGGAATAATGGGTGTTCCAATAACAATTATAAATAAATACAATAGTGATCAGTTTGAGATTGTTGGTGAGGCTAATCATGGTTCTGATAATGAATATGATTTATTTAAGCCAATAATAAATGGAAAAGAAATTTATAAAAGAATATTAATTAGAAGGAAGATAAAGAAATTTAATCGTTTTATAATGTTAGATTTGTTTAGTGGTGCTGGTGGTTTTTCTTACGGAATGGAAAAAAATGAACATTTTAAAACAGCGATAGCTTTAGATTTTAATGAAAAAGCACTGAAAACATTTAAATATAATATGCCAATGACCACAACAATTTTAGGCGATATAACTGATAATAAAATAAAAAATAAAGTAATTGAATTAAGCAATAAAAATGGTGTGAATATGATTATTGGTGGTCCGCCATGTCAGGGATTTTCACTAAAAGGTAAGAAGATGGGATTGGACGATAAGAGAAATTTTTTATTTAAAGAGTATTTGAGTATTGTTGAAAAATTACAACCCGAAATTTTTGTAATAGAAAATGTTAAATCTTTGTTATCTACATCTGCTGGTTGGTTTAAAAAACAAATAATAAAAGAAGTTGAAAAAATGGGGTATTATATTGAATATGGAGTTTTAAACGCTTCAGATTTTGGAGTGCCTCAGTCTAGGCAAAGAGCTATATTTATTTGTTCAAAACAAAAAAATATAAATTTGCCTAGTCCCAATATAATAAAAAAGACAACAGTTAAAGATGCAATTTACGATTTAGCTTATTTAAATTCTGGTGAAGGTTCATTTGAACAAAACTATATTACAAGGCCAATGTCTGAATATCAAATAAAAATGAGAAAAAATAGTGATAAATTGTATAATCATATCGCTTCAAATCATTCTGATATTGCAATAAAAAAATTAAAAATGATACCTCCAGAATGTGGAAAAGAACATTTGCCAGAAAAATTATTAGGAAAACAAAAATTTTCTGGTACATGGGGGAGATTAAAATGGGATAGTATTTCTCCTACTATAGATACAAGATTTGATGCTGCTTCTAATGGCACAAATAATCATCCTTTTTTGAATCGCGCAATTACTCCGAGAGAGGCTGCAAGAATTCAATCTTTTGATGATAAGTTTGTTTTTTTAGGGTCTAAAGTAGAAATTAGAACTCAAATTGGCAATGCTGTTCCACCTTTGTTGGCCAAAGCTATTGCTGATAAAATATATGAAGAATTGGGTGAGTAAAATGAATAATGAAATGGCATATTTGATTGGAATGATTTTGGGAAATGGGGAAATTCAACAAAGAGAATCTGAAACTATAGTAACTATAGATATTCCACATAAGAATTTATACACAGATGATCAAAAAGATGTACAAGTATATGTTAAAGCAAGTTTGGTTGATATACGTGAAATTGTTGAGCCATTATTGGGTACTGATTTAAAATGTTCACAGGGTAGGAAATCTACATGTCTTTCCTTTAAAAAAAATAATGCTGAATATGTTATGAGACAAATTTTACATTATGTTGGTAATGGTAGTAAGCATTCTTATATGGAAATGAGCGATGAATTGTTTAATATTACAATCGATCAAAAAAAATCATTACTTCGTGGAATTGCGGATGTAACTGGATATATTAGAAAAAGTAATGTTGCTTATGGTATAAAAGGACATCATAGAGTTTATATTGAAATTCCTGGAAATTGGAAAATGGTTATAGATATTGCTAATTTATTAAAAAATGTCGGTGTTCCCATTCAGACTATTGATTTTGGGCATCCAAATTTTAGAGATAGTAATTTGAAAAAATATAACGAAGGAAAAATATTTTATTGGAAAAAAGAACATCAAATAAAAATCTTTGCAAATGAATTTTTAATGATAGGATTTAATATTAAGCATAAACAAGATGCTCTTGAAAAGTATAGTTCTGAGCTTTTAGATTGTTTAACTTCAGAAAAAACTCATAAATTTTATTGGGAGAAAAAAATTAAGAGAAGAACTAAACCATTTCATCCAGAAGAAAATGATATATCATTACCTGTAGAGATACGTGGAAAACACTATGATTCTTGGACAGATTTAGCGAGGGATTTAGGTTATGGAAAATAATATATTGTTAGAATCAGAACTATATGAACCAATGAGAAAATGGCTTCAAAAATATTTGGAAGAGAAATATAAAAATTCTGAAATAATAACTATTGATTCACATGCAAGAACTTTAGATTCGTATTTAAAAGAAAATGATGTTCTTACGTATTATTCTCAATCTGTCGGGTTGGATATTCAAGTTGATGTACTGGGAATTATTAAACAAAAAAATAATGTGTTTTTAGTTTTTATTGAGGCTAAAAAAACTCAATTAAATTTACATGATCTTGGTCAATTATGGGCGTATTGTAAATTGTGTGATCCATTAGAAGCATTTCTTTTGTCACCTAACGGTTTAGGCAGTCTTAATAAAATATTCAATAATTTATTAAGGACTGATTTATTGGACTTTGGTGATGGAAAAAAGATAAAGAAAATGTATGTAGGAAGATGGGATACTTTAACAAATAGTGTTGATTTTAAAAGTTTAATCCCTAAAATATGATTTATTTAAATTTCTAGTTAATTTTGATATTTTTTATATGAAAAAAGTATGGATTAGTCTATACTTTTTTTATATAATAGTTGTGTTAAACATAATGACTGATAAGTAAAAAAGGTGTATAATTAATATAGCCAAACAAAAGATAAAGAAAGGAGATATCCTTAATCAACTAGCCTATCTTTATCTTTGTTTGGCGATAATGGTATATGATTTAGGCTAGTTGGTTAAGGATATTTTTAAATATGAAAATAGAAGAATTGATTCAAGATTTAGATCCAGTAACAATAATTGAGTTTAAAGATTACATAATTGAACATTTAAGTGATTTATGTTCAACTAAAAATTCTAATTCAAAAATAATATATAATTTTAAAACTGAAAAAAAGATATGTGAAAAATGTGGCAGCAAATTATATAAAAACGGAAAGACTAAAAATGGTGTTCAAAAATATGTATGTAGCTGTTGTAAACATACATTATCTGAAACAACAGATACTATAACATGTCATAGTAAACTACCATTTGAGGTATGGAAAAATATAATAGACAATTTATTAAATGGCTTTAGTATAAGAAGAATCGCTGAGGAAAATAATATTTCAGTCTTAACATCGTTTAGAATACGGCATAAAATTTTATATGCATTAAAAAAATTTATAGATAATATTACTTTATCTGGAGAAATACAATCTGATGAAAAATATTTTTCAATTAATTTAAAAGAAACAAAACCTGAAAATATGCCAAGATATTCTAAAAAAAGAACTTCAACAAAATCACCTTATAGAGGTATTAGTCATCATAAAATTTGTGTTGTTTCAAGCATTGATGAATTTGATAATTTGTTATTAAAAATTGTTGGTTTAGGCAGATGCACAACTAAAATGTTAAAAGATTCATTAGGAAAAAAGTTAAATAATGCAAAATCAATCATTGCAGATAGTGCTAGTGCATATCAAGAATTTTGTATAGAAAATAGTCTTATATTAAATGCTATACCATTTGGTTTTCATAGCGATGGTGTATATAGTATATCAGAAATAAATGGCATTCATTCTCAACTGGAAACTTGGTTAAAAAAATTTAGAGGAGTTTCTACTAGACATTTACAAGAATATTTAAATTGGTTTGTATATATATTTACAATGAAAAAAAGATTCATGTTAAATAAAATTAAAACAGAATCTTATTCTAATATAATTATAAATGATAATTATATTAAGGCTAATGCAATTTTTTCAGTTCAAATGCTTATTGATTTAAATATTGCTTATGCTGAATATATCAATCAGTCATAATGTTTAACACAACTTTTCATAAAATCACCTCAAAACATTTAATTCTTTAATTAGTTGTTTTATACTTATATAAAATGGAAGGTCTATGTCCCCCACCTGTACGCATTTCATTAGTTTTTTCTACCTTATTAGCTATGATTCTTCTAAAAGCAGGATCTAATAATTTTTTCCCTAAAATCACTTCATAAACTTGTTGTAATTCACTTAAAGTGAAATATTTTGGCATCATATTAAAAACAATATCTGTATATTCCAACTTATTTTTTAATCTCGAAATACCACTTACAATAATTAATGGATGATCGAATGCTAATTTATCATTTTCTAATATTTTATACTTATATCTATCTGTAGTTTTTTCTTTCAATGTTTTGGCAATCTTAAATTTAATTTCTTCATTATTATTATCCAAAGTAACATTAATAGTTTTCTCATCTTCTGTAACAGCAATATTAAACCATGATAAATTATTAGAAATTTTGTCATTCAATCGATTTTTATCTATTAAAGCCATGTAAGATGTAGAAACAACACGCATTCTTGGATCACGATTAACTTCTCCATAAGTATATAGTTGTTCCAAATAAATATCATGAATATTGGTTTTATCAACTAATATTCTTCTTGCAGCATCTTCAATATCTTCACCCGGCTTAACAAATCCACCAGGTAAACACCACTTACCCTCAAAAGGATAAGTATCTCTTTTAGCTAATAAAACACTAAAGTGCTTTTTATTAAGTTTACGATAATTACTCTGTATTTCATCAGAAACACTAAAAATCAAAATATCTGTCGAAATAGAAAGTTTCTCGCATTCTTTTAGATCGTTATCATCCTTTATTTTATATTTTTTCATAGTATCCTCTCTTATTAACACTATGATTATAACATAAAAGGCATAATTTAGCAATCGCCTTAAGACAGATATTTTGACTATTTAATACCTTAACAATATAAGTTCTTCTTTTCAATATATTTTTTAATTTTCAAATCCACCCCTTCAAAATTTTGATTTAACTGAATATTTTTTCTTATTATAGAAGAAGAAATAGGTATATTACAAAGAATATTAACAGCTATAACATTTTTACTTTTTAAATTACCTACCATTTTTTCTATATCATCATTGCTTCTTTTAACTACTAACAATTTATAGTTATCTAATATATATTTATAGTTTTTCCAACTTTTAATTTCTTTTAAATTATCCGAACCACAAACAAAATAAATTTCATCATTAGGATACAACTTTTTAAAATAATCTAATGTTTGATAAGTATAAATTAAAGCTTTTTTTCTTTCATAAGCTGATACTTCTAAACCATTAATATCTTCAACCATTAATTTTAACATTTCTAACCGGTATTTAACATCAATCAAATCTTTTTTAACATATTTATTACCAGTTGGTACATAAATAACTTTATCAAGATATTTATTCTTGATTAAATATAGAGCTAAATTTTTGTGCATCACATGAGGAGGATTAAAACTTCCACCAAAAATACCTATTTTCAAACTAATTTTGCTCCTTTTGTCTATATGTCGGAATATGAAACTTATGTAAATTATTATTATGTAAGTCCTCAATTTTCTTTTTAGCTGCTTCACTTACATTTTGACCATTATTTTCTATTACATCGGCAATTTCGGCATATTTTACTCCCAATTTATCTTCATCAGATAAGCCACTAAGTCCATCATCAGGAATTTTATTTACAATATCATCTGGAACACCGATTGCCTTGCCAAGCAAAATAACTTCCTCAACCGTGAAATCGGCTAAAACTTGAATATCGGCAACATTATCGCCACCTTTAGTAAAATAACCAACATATAATTCACATTTATTACTAGTCCCCGGAACTATATATAATCCTTTATTTTTTTTACTTAAATATGCAGCATAATAATATAAAGTTGCCATTCGAAGCCTTGGCTTAATATTGATATTTGCATCAATTACTTCATTATCTTGTGTATCATTTAAAAATTTAAATTGCTTAACATAACCATCATATAATTCTGTTAGATCAAACTCTTTTAATTCAAACCCAAAATGTTTTGCTAATCTTTCAGCATTACTTTTATCTTGATTATTAGAGTGACATGGCATCCATATTCCTACAACATTGAAAGCCCCAATCGCTTTAGCAAATAAACCTGCTACAACAGCCGAATCCTTTCCCCCACTTATTCCTATTACAACTCCTTTAACTTGAGCTTTTTCACAATAATTTCTTATAAATTTAATTACTTCTTGTACTTTTTCTTGAGCATTAAACATATTATCTCATCACTCCTTTATAAAATAATTTCTTATAATTTTCTTTCTCTTTTCAAATGCTCTAATTTAATAGCCTCACTAGTAAACTTATTTATATAATCCACCATAGCATTCGCATCATCTACAATATTATAACCCCGGACACCCATCTCCTCTGGCTTACATATTACCATATTATTTTCTTTTAAATCTATAATTTGCCGAATGGTATAATCATCACAGGGGAAGCCATAATCATGAGTCCAACCGCATTTTATATCTGGAGTTTCTTCCATTAATCTAACAACTAATCTCCTTAAAAAAGATGGGTGACAAAGTGGGAAAAATAATTTTTGAACATTCATTCTTTCTCCTGATTTTTTTAAATTAAATTTAGCAAAATGAATTTGATCATCACGTTTTAACATCGAAAAAATATATAATCCTACACTAAAGCCCATGTTTTCTAACATTTCCGTAAGACATAATGTCATAACTCCCCGATTAAATATCTGATTGGTGGTAGTCCGACAAGAAACAGCCAAATTATAATAAATATCGATATGTTTTCGCTTATGATTTTGTCTATTAAACATAGATAAGGGATTCCCTTCTAAATATGCTTTAACATCTGGAGCATAACCAACATAATAATTATATTGTTTACTTTTTTTGTAAGTCTTCTTTATATATTTTTCTAAATTCACCTTCAGTTCTATTAATTTATCAAAATCTTCATGATAACCATACTTACATAAATCTTCCGCTTCTTGTAATGAATGAGTTTTAAAAAATTTGTAATCATCAGTATTACTACCTAATTCCTTAAGATCCCAAATATCTGTATTGATAGGTGTATTGTCTAAATAGTCTATAAATTCCATAATAGAATCAAAATCATATTCCATCACATCAAATTCATCTTTTTTATAATATCGATACATACTATCTACCCAACTTTAAACGCCTAATACCATAATAATATGTATTACTGGAACGTATATTTTCCATATTTCCTATAATGGTATTAACATCATCTTGTCCTAAATTTTTAACAACATTAGATGTTAAAATATCTTCCACCGGTATTTCATTTATTTCTTTTTTATATACTTTACCTATCCCTCGAGTAGAAACTATATGAGGGATTTTTGATTGATATACCGCATTTCTAAAAGACCACATAAACTCTAACACCTCATCACTAGGATATAAAGCTTGTTCTAACTTCGTATCATAATCAAAGAAAATATTATCAAATCGATCAAGAGTTGCCGCATCTAAAGCATTTCTACCTACATACTCTAAATCTGCTCCTTTTCCCCATGTATTAGCCGCCGCAATAATTCGAAAATCAGGGTGTCTATCTATTGTTTCATGAGGAAAAGCCATATATCCATTAGCTAAAGCTGAATTAATAACAATAAGTGCTGATGGATCTGAATTATCTATTTCATCTAGGAAAAATATTCCCCCATTTTTAAATGCTTTATAAAATTCCGTATCTCTATAATTACCTCCAGCATCAATAAAACCCGTTAACTTAAATTCATTAGAAGCATTATTAGTATAATACATATGTTGCCCTAAAGCTTCCGCTACTTGGGATATACAAACATTCTTACCACTACCAGCTGGACCAATTAACATGATTGGTTCATCTAATTGCACTTGAGTTAATAGTTGTTCAAACTTTTCATGATAATAGCCTCCACTTGTCTGCCCTAATACAATATCCTTTAATTTTATAATATGGGTAACAGGCATTTGAATTTTATTAGTATATTCCTCTAATTTATTATTAAGTGTCTCTTCTAATTTATTATCAAGTGCATCTTCTAATTGACTATCTATTCTCTCTTCTAAATTATGTGTTTCCAAAGCATTTTTAATCTTCTCTAAAATTTGTTTTTGTACTTCACTATCTAATTCCTTTACAAGAAAATCACTTATTTTCTTTTTAGGATCATCAAAAGATAAATAATCTTCTATATTTTGTTCTATTTTAGTTCTTACTGATTTATCAGTAATATCTAAAAGCAAACGATTTATACTATTTATTAATGCAGACGCATATTCACTAGTATTTTCAAAAAATGGTTTTGGTTCTTTAATTATTTTTTCCTCACTATTGGTATTTTCAATAAATGATTTTGGCTTTTTAACTATTTTTTCCTCACTATTGGTATTTGTAATAAATGTTTCTTGTTCTGTACTTATTTTTTCATCATTAAAATTATATAGTTCGCCATTTTTCATATAAGTATTTTCTTCCATTTCTTTTACCTCACTACAAAGTTGTTCTAGTATAGTTCTATCATTAGAAAACATTATTTCATGATTATGTTTAGTATAGCCATAGTATAAATGAGTATCAGAACTATTTGGTGTTGTTACCCCAGCAACTAGAGAATTATCATCTTTATCCCAAAAAACAGAGCAAAAGTGCATATTTCTTCCAATTTTTTTAAAAAATGAAGTTTTATATTTAGATTGTAATTTACACATAATCCGAGAAGCATTATATATATTTACAGAAAAATCAAAATTCAATAAACGGCAGACTTCGGAAAGTTCAGCAAGATTATAAGCTTTAACAAATAAATTTGAGCCAATTAATATGGGTTCAGCACCAGTTTCAATAAAAAGTAAATTATCCATAGTTTCTGTACGCAGTTCAACACCATAACCCCATTCTTTTCCTAAAACTGTATAGATTGACGAAGGATCTATTTCTACTCCTTCATAAGCAACAAATTTCTTTTCCATTTCTTCTTCCTCTCTTTTTGTTATTATCATTTAATTAGTAATAGTTACTATTTTTTTAACAAGTGTTTCACTTGTTATTAACATTATATTAAAAACAAAATAAAAAGTCAACACTTTTTTAAAAAAACTATAAATAGATAATTAATTTTCTTACATCAAAAAAACTCTATCTTTTTTAGATAAAGTTTTCAAACATTTTCCTTCGGAATCACTTATAACTCGCACCATCCGTAAGCGAGAAACATTTTCATATTATTGCACTTCTAATTTCTGTTTTTGCTCTATAACTAAAACCACTTACATCTACACCATTTATGATATATTTTCCCTTCATAATAGGAGATACTAACCCTATTATATCAAATATATTAACTCCAGTTTTTTCATTTTCAACTACAACATAGTATAACTCACCTTCATTAAAATCAAAATTAATTTCTTTTAATATACCTTTACTTTCTACTAAACTATAAATTCCTTCTAATCTCATAATAATTACCCTAATATAATTAAATTTGAACAAAAGACAAATAAATTACCCCTTTGTTCATCTATTTTTATTATAAACTATTTACAGATATTTTTAAACCTTCTAATATTATATTTACACTTCCATTTATATCACTATTATGTACTACTTTTACTAATATTTAAAATAATACCAATACTCATCATCGATACAAGCAAACTAGACCCACCATAGGACATAAATGGAAGTGTTACTCCCCTTACAAGTTTTTTGGTAAACTAAAATGATGGTTGCAAGTTTTTTGGTAAACAAAAGTTTTTAAAAAAAAATCACCTGAAATATGATGTTAATTCTGGAAACTTAAAGTACAATTTAATATTATTATCATTATCAATTTCTACTTTTTCTACTAAATTAACAATCAATTCTCTACTCGGTTTTTTCGTTTTAAGAAATGACCTTACTGCAGTTTTACAACTTTCAAAATCAAATTTCTTAATTGCCATCACAACTTTTTCTTTTTGTTCTAACAACTCTTTTTTCTTGGCAGAAGATATTTCTAATTTTTCATTATAATTACTTAACAAACTATCAAAAGTTTTTTCTGGTATTTTGTTACCTACTTTATCAATATAAATTTGCTCTATCAAAGTATCATATTTACTTATTTCTTTGGTTAAAATATCAATTTGTTTTTGAATCTTTGTTATCTCTGATTCTAATAATTTATTAGCATCATAAGTAAGTTTTTTATTATTATATTCTTTCAAATAAGAATCACAAATTTCATTAATTATTTTAATTAAATCTTTCTCTAATAAATTATAATTTACACGATGGATTTTACAAACACCATATTTTCCTTTTTTACTATATACATTACATTGAGTATAATGTGAATTGCTTTTTTTACATTTTTTCTTCAAAATACTTATATTATGACCGCATTCTTTACATTTTAATAAACCCGTAAACAAATATTTTTCTTTTTGTTCTCTTTGCTTTCGCAAACTTTTTGAAGAAATTAATTTACCAACAAGTTCAAATGTTTCCTTATCAATAATAGGTTCATGCGTTCCTTCTACAATTATATATTCTTCTTTTTTTGTAGCCCTTATTCTTTTTGAATTATATCTTACCTTATTATAAGTATTTTGTACCATATTTCCTATATACATTTCACTTGTTAATATATCTCTAATTGTTTGCGGACGCCATATTCCAAATCCATCATTATCTGTAATTAAAGCTCCTCTAGATTCTTTCTTATAGACTATTGGGATTGGAACTTTTTCTTCAGTTAGTACTGATGCTATTTTATAACAGCTATTTCCAAGAGACGCCATTTCAAACATTCTTTTAACCACAAGTGATGCAACAGGATCAATTATTAATTTATGATGGTCAATAGGATCTTTTAAATATCCATATTTAGGATAAGTTCCTATATACTCTCCATTTTTTTGTTTTGCAGTAAGAGAAGATTTAACCTTTTTTGATACATCTCTTAATGTAAAATCATTAAATGTTAAACGCATAGACAACATGTTATCTCCAAGAAGAGAATCATAACCATCATTGATTGCAATATACCTAATATTGTTATCTATAAAATATTCTTCTATATATCTGCCTGTTTGATATAGTTCACGACCTAAACGAGATAAATCTTTTGTTATTACACAATTTATGACACCATCTTCTATATCTTTTATCATTTTTTTAAAACCAGGTCTATCAAAATTTCCTCCTGAAAAACCATCATCGATATATTCTTTTATAACTTCCAAACCTTGAAATTTAGCAAAAGATTCTATAATCATTCTTTGACTAGCAATTGATGAACTTTCATCTTTTTTTAATTCATCTTCTTTTGATAATCTTAAATATCTTCCACACTTATATTTTCTCATAACTTTTCTATCCTCCTTTATTAAGTTATGAGAGTTCTGTGCCATATAAATTATAGCATGCTTTAATTATATTTTTTACCAAAATCTCATAACTTTTATATTATTTTATATATTTAAATCTTTTAAATTTAATAAGAATAACTCTTCTATTATTTCTTTTAATTTTTTACCTTCTTCATTAAAACTATATTCAATATTAAAATGTGAATCATTTTTAAGTTGATTTATCATATTATTTTCCCCTCGATAAAACTTATTTTATAATAAAAAAATATGCAAAAAAAGGGGCTGTCGTGAAACGAATTAATTAG
>ERZ779898.678-NODE-678-length-14235-cov-2.736883_pt1 | contig 14235 bp, 9 predicted proteins | sample MGYA00511902_ERZ779898 | MGnify/ENA primary metagenome ERZ779898 (study PRJEB29588, sample SAMEA2144588) | human gut metagenome | biome: human gut; feature: human-associated habitat; material: faeces | place: Denmark | collected 2008/2010 ...
TGCCTATAAGCTCATCGAGAAATACCGCCAGGACGACGTGAGAGAGGTGAAGAAATCGAAGTATCTGCAGACCATCGACTCGCTCATCCAGATTTATCAGGATATTCCGGAGGCAGGCGAACTTGCCGTGGAGCATTTCCGCTTCATGGAAGGTGCTACCGATGCCAAACCGCAGGATAAGCTCAACTATATCAACTATGCGCTGAGCCGCTGGGGTGAATGGTCGAGAATGAACGAACTGAGAAATGCGCAGAAGCGACTTACCGAACCGATGTTCCGGGTGAAGGATATGCCGCAGGTATTGCGACCTGGGGAGAAGGTTTGGGTGCAGCTGGATGTGCGTAATCTCCAGAACCTGAAAATCAGCATCTCCCGCCTCAATATTACGGCAGATAACGATTATAATGCGCAGGATGAGGCTACCTATAAGATGCTCCTGAAGAAGACTACGAAGCTGCATCAGAAGGATTTTAGCCGCGACTACTACGGTCGGCCGGATTATGAAACGGTGAAGGATTCCATCGAAATCGGTGGCAATCTGCCACTGGGTGCCTATCTGATGGAGGTGACTTCGGATAATACCGGCATCGCTCCGCAGCGAGAACTCTTCTATGTCAGCAATCTGGCGGTGATGATCCAGCAGTTGCCTGATGACAAACATCGCTATGTAGTGGTGAATGCTACCGATGGACAGCCTGTACCGGGTGCGAAAATCATGCTCTATGACAGGGATTATGATGTGAAGACGGGCAAGTGGAAGAGACTGGTTCATGCTCGCTTGACTACCGATGAGAACGGCGAGGCTTACTTCAAGAATGTGGATGGAAACGTCTTGATTTCCACCAGCAATGACAAGTTTACGCCTGCCAAGGATATCTATCTTTCTCGCACCCGCTATTACGAACAGAAGGATGACAAGATTAAACATCAGCTGTTTACCGACCGCAGCATCTATCGCCCGGGTCAGACCGTGCATGCCTCAGCCATTTCCTACATCGTGAAGAAGGGCTTGGATGCCAGTGTGCCTGGCAAGAGCATGGAACTGAATTTTATCCTGCGAGATGCTAACGGGAAGCAGGTGGCTGAGCAGAAGGCTACTACCGATGAATACGGTACGGCTTCCGTAGATTTCGAATTGCCGAAGGAGGGACAGACGGGACTGTATTTCATCTCCGTGAATGGAACGGTAACAAAATATGTAAGAGTGGAGGAATACAAGCGTCCAACCTTCGAGATTACCTTCCCGAAGGTGAATGAGAAATATAACTGGGGCGATACTGTAGTGGTGAAGGCTACAGCCAAGACCTATGCTGGCGTGCCGGTGCAGGGTGCCAAGGTAGCGTATCAGGTGACTCGCAGAAACCAACTCTGGTGGTGGGGCGCAGGCTCTGCCGGACAGTTGGTGAAGACTGACAGTTGCGTGACTCGTGAGGACGGAACCTTCGACGTAGAGATTCCGCTGGAGGCTTCCTTGTCAGGAAAAGACGAGGCTGATATGAGCGAGCTCATGCGCATCGCCCGTTTCTTCAACTTCGAGGTCTCTGCCATCGTTACCGACATCAGCGGCGAGAGCCACGAGGGCGTGATGAGTCTGCCTCTGGGCACCAAGCCAACCATCCTCACGGTGAATCTTCCTAAGCGTATAGAAACAGACAGTCTGAAGACGGTGACCTTCGCTTACCGCAATGCCAGTGGTATGCCGATTTCTAGTAGGTTGAAATATCGCATTGATAAGGGCGAATGGAAGGATGCCGAGGCGAATGTACCGGTTTCGATCAAGGAATATGCTTTTTCTTCTGCATCATCTGCCTCTTCTTCCCTCGTTTGGAAATCTGGCGTTCATCAGTTGGAGGCAATCTGCGGACAGGATACCCTGCAGCAGAAATTCACCCTTTTCAGCATGAAGGATACCCATCCGGTGGAGCCAACCACCGAATGGTATTATCAGACGGCGAAGACTTTCCCTCGTGATGGTAAGCCGGTCTATATTCAGGTGGGCTCTTCGGAGAACGGAGCGCACATCGTATATTCCATCATCGCCGGCAACAAACTGCTGGAGAAGGGCGCCTGGGAGTTGGGCGACAGCATCGTGACTCTGCCTTTCACCTACAAGGAGGAATATGCGTCGGGCATCGTACTGAACTATAGTTTCGTGAAGCAAGGCAAGTGCTATACCCGAATGATGAGCATCGCCCGTCCTTTGCCTGAGAAGAAACTGAATATCGCCTGGAAGACCTTCCGCAACCGTCTGACCCCTGGACAGAAGGAGGAGTGGACGCTGAAGATTACCACCCCTGATGGCAAACCAGCCAAGGCGCAGCTGATGAGCGTACTCTATGACAAGTCGCTCGACCAGATAGCCCCGCATTCCTGGAATCTCTCCCTGGGCTTCTATCAGAGTTTGCCAAACTGCTACTGGAAGCACAACCTCACTTTCCGTTCATTATACTTGAATGGCGTTTATCCTACCAAATATTATGACGAGAGGGGACTGGATGTGGATAAGTTTGATGGCAAATACTTTAGTTATTATGCTTATATGCAAGCGGTGGAGCTAAGCAAGTTGGAACGTTCTCTTGGCGGAACCGTAGAGGCTGTTCGTATAAAGAAAGACGAACTGGTTCGAGAGGAAGGGAGAGTCATGAAAACTCGTGGGAGTAATATGATCCGTGTTGCAGCGCCTGCTCCATCTGCCAACAAGGTTTTTGATGTAGTAGAGGAGATGCCGCAGTTTGCCGGCGGTTCTGGCTCAGATGCAGAACTGTTCCTCGACCAGGTACAGGTGCGTGAGAATATGAACGAGACCGCCTTCTTCTATCCTGCCTTAGAGAGCGACAACAATGGCAACGTAGCCATCAGGTTTACCCTGCCGGAGAGCGTGACTACCTGGAAGTTCATGGGATTGGCTCATGACAAGGAGATGCGCAACGGTTTGCTGGTGGATGAGGCTGTGGCTCAGAAGACCGTGATGGTGCAGCCTAACATGCCTCGCTTCCTGCGTGAGGGCGATAAGAGCACCATCGTGGTGAAACTCTTCAATACTTCCGACAAGAAGGTGAGCGGCAACACCCGTATGCAGATTCTCGACCCGGAGACCAACAAGGTGGTTTGGCAGAAGACGCAGAATTACAGCATCGATGCCGAGGGCTCTGCTACCATCTCCTTTGATGTCCAGGGACTGAAAGAAGGCGTATATATTAATAAGGTGGTGGCTGCCGGTAATGGCTACAGCGATGGTGAACAGCACTATCTGCCGGTTTTGAGCAACCGTGAACTCGTGGTGAACACCCTGCCTATCACCCTGCATCAGAAGGGTGAGCAGAGCTTCGACCTGAGCAAACTCTTCCTGAACAAGGAGGGCAAGCAGGCGAAGGGCGCTGAAGAGGCAAAGGTAACCATCGAGTACACCAATAACCCAAGTTGGCTGATGGTGAAGGCGCTGCCAGCCATCAGTAATCCGGATGAGGAGGACGCCATCTCGCTGATGTCTGCCATCTATGCCAATACTATCACAAACCATGTACAGAAGCATCTCTCGCTGGAAAATCTCACTCAGGAGAGCATCCGCCTGCAGAATCAGGTGGAGAAGCTGAAGAAGTTGCAGAACCCTAACGGTTCCTTCTCCTGGTGGAAGGGAATGAAGGGCAGCCGGTATATGACTACATCGGTAGCCGAAATGATGGTTCGATTGAATGCCATCGCAGGTGTGCAGAAATCAACCGCCAGGATGCTGACTTCCGCCATCGATTATCTCTCTTGGCAAACAGCACAGGAAGTAAGAGAAATGAAGAAGCAGGAGGAGAAAAAGCAGAAGGTGAATCCTAGCGAACAGGCGCTTCATTATCTCTACATCCTTTCGGTGGATGGCAGAAAGATGAAGCAGAATCTTGAGCAGGATAAGGCTTATCTCCTGGACAAGATGTCGAAGATGACCGGTGATTTCTCCATCTATGGCAAGGCGCGTGCTGCCGTGGTACTCGCCAGAAACAGCCAGCAGAATGCTGCCTACCGCGAGAAGGCAGGTGAATATCTGCAGAGCGTGAACGAATATGCCGTTTACCGCGAGGAGATGGGCCGCTACTACGATACCCGCAAGGCACTCTACAGCTGGAGAAACTATAAGATTCCTACCCAGGTATCCGTGATAGAGGCGATGCAGATGCTGAAGCCGAACGACAAGCAGACCATCGAGGAACTGCAGCGCTGGCTCCTGATGTCGAAACGCACCCAGGTTTGGGATACGCCGGTGAACACCGTGGATGCCGTCTACGCCTTTATGAAGGGCAATGAGAGCAACTGGAGCAGGAAGGCTGAGAATGCCGTGCTGAAACTGGATGGTAAGCTGCTGCCGATGCCGCAGGATTCCACTACTTTGGGCTATGTGAAGACCGAAAGACCGGGCAAGGCATCTAAGCTGAGCATCGACAAAAAGAGCGATTATACCAGCTGGGGAGCTGTCTATGCAGAGTTTAAGCAGCCTATCAGCGAAATCGGTTCCATGGAGTCGGGCATCAAGGTGCGCCGTGTCATCGTTCCAGCCGAATCTGAGAGCAAGGGCAATGCGCAGGTAGGCGAGAAGGTGAAGGTAACGCTCATCATCACCGCCGACCGCGACTACGACTTTGTGCAGATTACGGATAAGCGTGCGGCATGCCTGGAGCCGGTTAACCAGTTGAGCGGTTATCAGTGGAGCATAGGCTGCTATGTTTCTCCAAGAGACCATGCAACAAATTTCTATTTCGATCGTTTATCTAAAGGTAAGCACATCGTAGAAATGGAGTATTACGTGGATAGAAAGGGCGACTATCAGAGCGGAACTTGCATCGCTGAGTGTACCTACAGTCCGGAGTTTGGTGGCCGCACAGAGACCTATGAATTGAAAGTTAATAATTGATAGTTAAAAGTTTATAGATTGATAATTTAAAATAGAATAGTATGAAACGGATGAATATATGGATGCTCTCAGCGCTGTTGGCGCTGCCTGCATCAGCACAGAAGATTACAACCCAGCACGAGGTGGTAGACTGCGGACAGGTGGTGTTCCACAAGCCTGTAACTGCCGAATTCGTGCTGAAGAATGACGGGCACAAGCCGTTGGTTATCAACAATGTATTGAAAAGCTGCGGATGTACGGAGGTAGATTATCCGAAGACGAGCATAGCTGCCGGCGAAAGTTTCGTCATCAAGGCGGTATACGATGCCAAGCAGATGGGTACTTTCACCAAGCAGGTTTGCCTCTATACCAATGCGGATGAAGAGCCGTTCATCCTCTCTATGAGGGGAAGGGTAGTGGGCAGCGTAGTAGATTTCGCTGGTTCTTACGATGAGATGCTGGGTGTCATCAAGAGTGATGCCCAGGAGGTGGAGTTTGATGACGTGAACCGTGGCGACCGTCCGGTTCAGCGCATTCATATCTTCAATCCTACCGACGAAGTGCTGGAGCCGGTAGTGATGCATCTGCCATCCTATCTTTATGCTTTCGTATCGCCTTCCAAGGTGGCTCCGCGTCATTCTGCCGAAATCAGTTTCGTGCTGGATTCCAAGAAACTGCGCGACCTGGGCTTGAACCAGACATCGGTTTATCTCGGTGAGCGTCCTGGCGATAAGATTGCGCCTGAGAAGGAAATCGTGGTATCAGCCGTTCTTCTTCCTGGTTTCGAAAACATGACTCCAGCCAAGAAGGCACTGGCTCCGAAGATAGAGATGTCTGCCACCGATCTCAATCTGGGTAGTTTCAATGGAAAGAAGAAGCTGAAGGGTGAGATTCTGATTACCAATAAGGGTAAGTCGGAACTGGATATCCGCAGCATGCAGATGTTTACGATGGGCTTGCAGGTGAAACTGAAGAAGAGTAAGATTCAGCCAGGAGAGACCGTTAAGATGAAGGTGACGGCTGTGGCTGCCGACTTGAAGAAATCGCGTGTCAGACACCCTCGTATCCTCATAATTACGAATGACCCTGACCATGCTAAGGTGGTGGTGAAGATTTATGTACAATGATTTAAAAATGAATATCGTGCAGATAGAAATAGATAACGGCAGTGGGTTCTGCTTTGGCGTAACCACTGCCATCAAGAAAGCTGAAGAGGAGTTGGCTAAGGGCGGTAAACTTTACTGCCTGGGCGATATTGTGCATAATGGTATGGAGGTGGAGCGCCTGCATGAAGCGGGACTCATCACGATAGACCATGAGCAGATGGAGGAACTGCAGGGCGTAAAGGTCTTGCTCCGTGCTCATGGTGAACCGCCTGAAACTTATGCCCTTGCTGAGCGAAATAACATTGAAATCATCGATGCTACCTGTCCTGTGGTGCTCCAGTTGCAGCGCCGCATCAAGAAGCAGTATGTCAACAATCCGGAGGCACAGATCGTGATTTTCGGCAAGAACGGGCATGCTGAGGTGCTCGGACTGGTGGGGCAGACGGAGAGTCATGCCATCGTGGTAGAGAAGTTTGAGGATGTGAAGCAGCTGAAGGAAACCGGTCAGCTGGATTTCTCTACAGATATCTATCTTTACTCCCAGACTACCAAGAGTCTCGATGAGTTCCACCGCATCATCGAATATTGCCAGGAGCATATTGTTGAGGGCGCTGTCTTCAAGAGTTTCGATACCATCTGCCGTCAGGTGGCTAACCGCATGCCTAACATCGCTGCCTTTGCCAGCAAGCATGATGTCATCCTCTTTGTGAGTGGCAGAAAGAGTTCGAACGGCAAGGTGCTTTTCAAGGAATGCAAGAGCGTGAATGCCAACAGCTACCAAATAGAAAGTGCTGACGAAATAGATATGAACTGGTTCAAGGATGTGGAAACGGTAGGTATCTGTGGTGCTACCAGTACGCCGAAGTGGCTGATGGAAGAGTGCAAGGATAAGATTATCAAGGAAAACTCTGCTCTTTTGTAATAAGAGTTAAAATATTGATTATCAGCTACTTGATATACTTGGTACGGTGTTTCACCGTATATGGGTAGAGGATAGTTTTATCGTTGGTTGAAAAACTTAATATATTGGTTATTAATCAGTTAACCCATTTGGTGTCGTGTTTCACGACGTCAAGTGGGTTTATCTTTTATAAACTGTCTGAAAATAAAACAGGTGATAAATCTTCTCCCGAAGACCTATCACCTTCAAAAAACAGTAATTAACTCAAAATTTATAATCTATATCATTACTACCTTGTTAATATGATTGCAAAGATACTAAATTGAAGTTTTTTTTCCAAATCTTTTTCATCGAATAAAATAAATTTATCGGCAAAAGTAGTATATTTAACGTATTTTTGCATTAATAACCCGGCAGTCTCTTCTCTGTAGCTTATTCTGCTATTGCTTTTTGATATTGTTCCATCAGCCATGCCTTCTGTTCAGAAATGGTCATGTTGCTGTTGTCGAGCGTGATTGCATCATCTGCTTTTCTGAGTGGGGAAGTCTCGCGGTGGCTATCGATATAGTCGCGCTCCTCTACATTCTTCAGAATCGCATCGAAGTCGGCTGGCATTCCTTTCTCCTTCAGTTCATCGAAACGGCGCTGTGCTCTCACCTGTGAACTGGCTGTTACGAAAATCTTCAGTTCGGCATTAGGGAACACGGTGGTACCTATATCGCGACCATCCATCACGATACCCTTGTCTTCGCCCATCTTCTGCTGCAGTTCTACCAGCGCCTCTCTGACGAAAGGAACGGCGGCAATCGGACTAACGTGGTTGGAAACCTCTAACGAACGGATTTCCTTTTCTACCAGTTCGCCGTTCAGATAGCAGTCTGGGCGACCGGTTGTTGCATTAAACTTGAATGAGATGCTGATGTTCTTCATCTCCTTCTGCAGTTCTTCAGTCTTTACGGCTCCATCTGCTTCGAAGAGCTGATGACGCAGCGCATAGAGGGTTACCGAGCGGTACATGGCGCCCGTATCTACATAAACATAACCTATTTCCTTGGCAAGATCCTTTGCCATCGTACTCTTACCGCAAGAAGAGTATCCGTCTATTGCTATTGTTATTTTCTTCATAATTTCGAACTAACTTTAATTATAATTTATAATCTGTAACTTACGTTCAGCATGAGACTGTTGCTACTGACGTGATATTTGCCGTAGGCAACGTTCAGATGGAAGCGCTCCAGGTTGATACCGCCACCCACAGAGAAACCGGCTCCATGACTGCTTTCCTCATCTTCTGAGGTGCTGATTTTCATCTCGTTGGCTCTCCGGAAGTTGTAGCCGGCACCTATCCACAGGCTCTCCGAAAGCAGAATGTCGGCACCTACTACGGCATGATCACGAAGACTGCTGTCCCAATGGTTCAGGTTGACCAGTGTGGCTGATACCCTGAACGGTGCGTTGGCGAAGCGTTTCGTCACACCCAACTGCAGGTCGATCGGCATCTTCTCATATTCATTGTCGTAAGCTTTCAGCTGTCCACCCAGATTCTTTGCCGCACATGAAACCGACCATTCCGTTTCCGGGTCGTAATAGTTGATGCCCAGATCCACTCCCACAGCGATAGAATTGTAATCGCCAATATACGAAGTGATGAATTTGGCGGCAATACCACCCGCAAACTTTTCACCGAGCATATAAGAGAAGTAACCCGCAACGGCAATGTCCTTTGCCGAGAACTCACCCATCTGGATGTTGTTCTCATCCGTCTCTTTCATCTTGCCGTAGTCAACAAGCTGAGCCGAAACAGCCCACGAAGCCTTGTCGTTGACAATACGGTTGAAACTAGCCGAGGCAGTGTTCACCCCCGACATATAGTTCATATAATTGAGATTGACCGTCTTGTCGTTTACTGATGACAGGAGAGCCGGATTATGGAATATGAGTGCCTCATCATCTTCTATCAAGGTGATGTTGTCGCCACCCAGAGCAGCTGCATGGGCACTCACCGGCAAGCGAAGGAAATTATACCCCGTTTGGCTCTCTTGAGCATCAATAATTGTCGCAAAAAGCGTCAATATTGCGGAAATTACATATTTTTTCATTTAAATTTTCTAATTCTTTGGCAAAGATACTGCTTTTTTCAATAATAAGAAGTAATTTTGCAATGTTTTCGTAGGAAATAACGATTTTAAACGGTTTTTATTGTGGAAATTAAGAAATCAAATAGCGCACAACTGGAAGATAAGCGGGTTACATTTTTTCTGCTGGGGTTGCTGCTGGCTTTTACTTTCATCTTCGTAGGACTCCAATATCAGAGAGGTCAGCAGGGAGATGATGACTTGTCGGAATCGATGGAAGATCTCTCACAGGATCTGGAAATGTCAGCTCGTCCCGACCAGAAAGATATGGTGAGTGCAGAGGCTGTTTCGGCTCCTGCTTCTAAGTCAATTACTCAGGAAGTGAAGGCTGCCGAGCAACAGACTCAGAAGGCACCGCAGAAAATCAGTTCTACAACCAGCGAACTGGTTATCGGCGACGGCTCGGGTGTAGTGGATGGAGCAGAGGTGAAGGAAGCGGTTCCTGAAACTCCCATTGAGAATCCGGGAGCTGAGGCTCCTATCAAACTGACCGTCGTGCAGAAGATACCGCAGTTTCCTGGTGGCTGGTCTGCCTTCATGCAGTGGCTTACCAAGAACCTGAAGTACCCTGTAGCTGCCCAGAAGAGTAGGATTCAGGGTACCGTAGTGGTATCCTTTATCGTAAACAAGGACGGAAGTGTTGCCAATATCAAGGTAAGCACTTCGGTAGATCCATTGCTCGACAACGAGGCTTTGAGGGTGATGAAGATGATGCCGAAGTGGAAACCGGGCATCGATAAAGGCAAGGTCTGTCGCACGATGATTGCCATCCCGGTAGTGTTCCAGCTATAAATTATTCATTGTAAATTATACATTATAAATTATACATTATTATGAAGACAGCAGATGAAATTTTAAGTATGGTAAATGAGTTTCTGGCTAATTTGCCTTACGAAAGAAAGCCAAAGTCTCTTTATGAGCCTATCAGATACGTTCTTTCTATGGGTGGCAAGCGTATTCGTCCTACGCTCATGCTTCTGGGCTACAATCTTTTCAAGGACAATCCTGAGAAGATTCTGATGAATGCCGTTGCCCTGGAAACTTATCATAACTATACTTTGCTGCATGATGACCTGATGGACAATGCTGATTTGCGTCGCGGTCATGAAACGGTTCATAAGAAATGGGATGCCAATACGGCAATCCTTTCGGGCGACAGCATGCTCGTCCTGGCTTATGAGCGTATGGCTCAATGTGATGAAAAGCATCTTGCCAAGGTGTTGAAACTCTTTACGACCACTGCTCTGGAAATTGGTGAAGGTCAGCAGTTTGATATGGAGTTTGAAAACCGCAACGATGTGAAGGAGGAGGAATATATCGAGATGATCCGCCTCAAGACCAGCGTTCTCCTGGCTTGTGCCCTGAAGATGGGTGCGATCCTTGCCGATGCTTCTGATGAGGATGCAGAGAACCTGTATAAGTTTGGCGAGCAGATAGGATTGGCGTTCCAGTTGCAGGATGATTACCTCGATGTTTACGGCGATACCAAGGTGTTCGGTAAGGAGATTGGTGGCGATATCACATCCAACAAGAAGACGTATATGCTCATCAATGCTTTCAACCATGCCAACGACGCTCAGCGTGCAGAACTGCAGAAGTGGGAGTCTCAATGTATTTCGCTTTTATGCTTGAAAAAATTAGAGGGTGGCTGCCGTTACCCGTCTCTACAACGAGATTGGTATCGACAAAATGGCGCAGGATAAGATAGCTTATTATTTCGAGCAGAGCAAGAAGTATCTGGATGCCGTGAATGTGCCTGCTGAGCGCAAGGAGGAACTCCAGAAGTATGCTCAGAAAATGATGAAGCGCCAGTACTAATCATAAAGTTCAAAGTTCCAAGTTCAATGTTCAAAGTAATAGATACGCATACTCATCTCGATGCAGAAGAGTTTGATGAGGATAGAGCGGAAGCTTTCGCTCGTGCCAGAGAAGCGGGGGTAGGCAAGGTATTCTTGCCTGCTATCGATGTGAAGACCACGCACGCTGTCCTGGCATTGAGTCGGGAATATCCGGGTTATGCCTATCCGATGATTGGTCTGCATCCTGAAGAGGTGAAGGCAGACTGGAAGGAGCAACTGGCTGAACTCCGAAAGATGCAAATTTCCGATTTCATAGCCATTGGCGAAATCGGACTCGATTATTACTGGAGCCGTGAGTTCGAGCACGAGCAGCTGGAAGCATTCGAGGAACAGGTGAAATGGTCGGTAGAAACCCGACTTCCCCTGATGATTCATTGCCGCAAGGCACAGAACGAGATGGTGCATCTGCTCAGGAAGTATCAGAAAGACCTGCCTGGCGGCGTGTTCCACTGCTTCACTGGCAATCAGAAGGAGGCAGAAGAGCTTCTCTCTTTTGATAACTTCGTGTTGGGCATCGGCGGTGTATCCACCTTCAAGAGCAGTCATCTCAGAGAAGACCTTCCGGCTGCAGTTCCGATGAATCGCATCATCCTGGAGACCGACAGCCCGTATATGGCTCCCGTCCCTTATCGTGGCAAGCGCAACGAGAGCGCTTTCGTGATAGAAGTGCTTAAGACTCTGGCGAAAGCCTACGGAGTGAGTGAGGAGGAATTCGCAGAACAGACGAATAAGAATGTTGAAAGCGTCTTTCACCTATGAAATAATAAAAATTATAAGCTTAATATTAAAACCAACTATTCATTATGACTAGAAAAATGTTGATGGCAGCCCTCCTGATGGCTGCATTTGCACAAGGCACTCAGGCACAAGACCTGAGCGGCCAGCGTTCTGAGAAGCAGGACGTACACATGATTCCGGGTAAGAAACTGGATCATCACGGACTCATCGTGAGCCCTACACCACATCTCCTGAATGTGGATGCTGCTAACCGACTCGACCTGCAGAAGGGTGTCAAGGTGATTGACAAGAAAGGTAAGTTTGCTGATGATGTGAAGTTCCTGACCGCTAACGCCAAGGGCATTCGCCTGACCATCGATTTCGGTGAGAAGCTTGCTGCCAAGGCTGGCGTGAAGCCTGTATCGGGTGCTTACAGCCTGAAGGCTGATGCCAAAGGTATCCAGATTGTGGGATACGATGAGCGTGGCGCTTTCTATGGCTTGCAGACCTTGCGCCAGATTGTAAACAGCGAGATGGCAAAGGGCCAGATGCCTTATACCACTTGCAACGACTACCCTGATCTTCCAAACCGTGGTGTGGTAGAAGGCTTCTATGGCGAGCCTTGGTCTCATCAGGTGCGTCTTTCCCTCATCGACTATTATGGAAAGAACAAGATGAACACCTATCTCTATGGCCCTAAGGACGACCCTTATCACAGCTGTCCTAACTGGCGCCTGCCTTATCCAGAGAAAGAGGCTAAGAACATCAGCGAACTCGTTCAGGCTTGCCGCCGCAACCGTGTAGATTTCGTGTGGGCTATCCATCCAGGACAGGATATCAAGTGGAACGAGGAAGACTATCAGAACCTGGTTCACAAGCTCGATCTGATGTACGACCTCGGTGTGCGCTCTTTCGCCATCTTCTTTGATGATATTTCGGGCGAGGGTGCCAACCCAGTCAAGCAGTCTGAACTCTTGAACCGCCTGACTAAGGAGTTTGTGAAGGCTAAGGGTGATGTGACTCCGCTTGTGATGTGTCCTACCGATTATACCCGTCTCTGGGCGAATCCAAAACCAACCGGTTCTCTGGCTATCTTCGGTAATACCCTCGATCCATCTATCAATGTATTCTGGACAGGTGATGTGGTATGTAGCGACTTGACCCGCGAGACGCTCGACTGGGTGAACTCCCGTATCAAGCGCCCTGCTTATTACTGGTGGAACTTCCCTGTAACCGATTATGCACGCCATATCATCATGCAGGGTCCTACCTATGGTTTGCAGACCGACCTGACCAACAAGGATCTCTGCGGCTTCGTAAGCAACCCTATGGAGCACGGAGAGGCTTCTAAGCTGGCTCTCTATGGTGTGGCTGATTATGCATGGAACATCGCCAACTATAATCCGTTGGACAACTGGGAGCGTGGCCTGGTAGATCTCACTCCTGAGGCACACGAGGCATATCGCACCTTCGCCATGCACTCTTGCGATACCGAGACCGGTTATCGCCGCATCGAGTCATGGGAGACCAAGAGCTTCCGCATCGACAACTTCACCGATGCTCAGTTCAATGCTCTGCAGAATGAGTTTGTAAGAGTAAAGAATGCACCAGCCCAGATGGAGGCAAACTGCAAGAATGCCCTGCTGATGAAGGAACTCCGCCCATGGTTGACAGAGTTTGGCAAGTTGGGTGAGCGTGGCTTGAAGACCATGAGTCTTATCAAGGAATATAAGGCTGGTAACGACCAGGCATTCTGGGAGGGCTACGTAAACAACCGCATGAGCAAGGAAGACGTGGCTGCCTACGAGAAGCATAAGTCTGGAACCATGGTATTGCAGCCATTCTACGAGCAGTCTATGGACGATATGGCATCTGGCTTCTTCAAGAAGTTGACCGGTAAGGTTCCTGCCTTCTATAAGGGTATCGGTACCTATGCCACTTTGAAAACCACCCAGAGCAAGGCAATGTTCGACAACGATTCTACCACCTATTATACATCGGGTAACGGTCAGAATACAGGCGACTGGATTGGTGCTGACCTAGGCTGCGTTCGTCAGGTATCAGAGGTAAGAATCCTCCAGGGCCGTAACTCTGTGGATGATGTAGATTACTTCGACAACACCGTATTGGAATATTCTGTAGACAGAAAGGAATGGAAGGCGCTGACAGGCGAGTTGAAGAAGCAGTATATCATCAACTGGAAGACCGATTCTCCTGTTGAGGCCCGTTATATCCGTATCAAGAAGTTGAAGTCAGACAAGCGCAACTGGGCAGCTGTCCGCACCTTCGAGGTGAATCCAACCACTCCAGAGCGTTTGAACTTCCCAGTAGAGGCTGACAATCTGGAGGCAGCGATGTATGGTTTCGATGAGAATCCATGCACCTCATTCACCAACAAGGGCACCCTTACCATGGGTATTGAGAAGGATGTAAAGAGTTACACCCTGCTGTTGAAGTTGGCTCCAGGCAAATCATTGGTATGTCGCCAGCTGAATGCCAAGGGCAAGGTTTTGGCAACCATCAACATCGACCAGTCATTCTGCAAGATAGAATTGGTGAAGAAGGCTGCCAAGCTTCAGCTGGATGGTTCAGCCGAAATCTTCGAGATCATTCCTGAAAAATAGAATTTACACTATACCGCTAG
>ERZ779898.699-NODE-699-length-13985-cov-3.003805_pt1 | contig 13985 bp, 12 predicted proteins | sample MGYA00511902_ERZ779898 | MGnify/ENA primary metagenome ERZ779898 (study PRJEB29588, sample SAMEA2144588) | human gut metagenome | biome: human gut; feature: human-associated habitat; material: faeces | place: Denmark | collected 2008/2010 ...
GTTCGGGCGTCATCATCAGTCAGGACGGTTACATCGTTACCAACAACCACGTGGTAGAAGGTGCTGACGAGCTGACCGTAACACTGAACGACAACCGTGAATTCTCTGCACGCATCATCGGAACCGACAAGACTACCGACCTCGCCCTCATCAAGGTAGACGGCAAGAACCTGCCTACCCTGCCTATCGCCGACAGCGACAAGGTGAAGGTGGGTGAATGGGTCATCGCCGTGGGCAACCCATTCGGACTGAACAATACGGTTACAGCCGGCATTATCTCTGCCAAGGCACGTTCGCTCGGTGCCAACGGTGTAGAGAGTTTCATCCAGACCGATGCTGCCATCAACGCAGGTAACTCGGGCGGTGCACTCGTCAACACCCAGGGCGAACTGGTAGGCATCAACGCCATGCTCTATTCACAGACCGGTTCTTACTCCGGCTACGGTTTCGCCATCCCTACCTCTATCATGAACAAGGTGGTAGACGACCTGAAGAAATACGGCAGCGTACAGCGCGTGATGCTGAGCATACAGGGAAGCGATGTGCTGAACTATATCAACGCCCAGAAGGAGAACGGCAAGGAAGTGAACCTGGGAACCAACGAGGGTGTTTACATTGCCAAGGTTGATGAAGACGGCAACGGTGCTGAGGCAGGACTGAAGGAAGGTGACGTGATTACCAAGGTTGACGGCAAGAAGGTGACCAAGATGGCTGAGCTGCAGGAAATCCTGAACGGCAAGCGCCCTGGCAACAAGATGAGCATCACCTACCTGCGCAACAAGAAGGCAAGCACCAAGACCATCACACTGAAGAATGCCCAGGGTAATACTTCGGTTATCAAGAGTGCCGACCTCGACGTGCTCGGTGGCAGCTTCCGCCCTATTACAGAGAGCCAGAAGAACCAGCTCAACATCAAGTATGGTGTAGAGGTGATGAAGGTGAACAGCGGCGCCCTGAAGGATGGTGGCATTTCACGCGGTTTCATCATCCAGCGCATCAACGACAACAACATCAATACGATTGATGACCTGCAGAAGGCTGTAAAGAGTGCTTCTACCAGCAAGGACCCAGTGCTCTACATTCAGGGTATATGGCCAACAGGCAAGAAGGCTTACTTCGCTGTTCCGCTGCAGAAAGACTAAGGGTAAGAGTTTTAAGAGAAACGTCTCATGATTGAGTAGTGAAAAAGGCATTTTTACTGCCAAAAGCTCAAGAAACAGACAAAAAACAATAAAATAGTAGGTATTTCTGAAAAATATCTACTATTTTTTTTGGTATTTAAACAAAAAAGTGTATTTTTGCAACTACTTAAAATTTGATGCCAGCATGAGACAATTAAAAATTACTCAATCAATTACGAATCGCGCAAGCGCATCGTTAGAAAAATATCTTCAAGATATTGCTCATGAGGAGCTGCTCTCTACAGATGAAGAGGTGGAGCTCGCTCAGCGTATAAGAAAAGGTGACCGTAGGGCATTGGAGAGATTAACAAAAGCCAATCTCCGTTTCGTGGTGTCTGTTGCCAAACAATACCAGAACCACGGGATCAGTTTGCCTGATCTTATCAACGAAGGAAATGTGGGGCTTATCAAAGCCGCACAGAAGTTTGATGAAACCCGAGGCTTTAAGTTCATCTCTTACGCCGTATGGTGGATTCGCCAGAGCATTCTGCAGGCCATAGCCGAGCAGAGCAGACTTGTGCGCCTTCCGCAAAACCAGGTGGGAAGCGTTAACAAGATTAACAGAGAGATGAGTAAGTTCGAACAGGAATTTGAACGCAAACCGAGTGTAGATGAAATGGCTGACCGCGTAGACTTGCCGGAAGACAAGATAGAGAACGCCATGAAGGCTACATCGACAAGTCGCCACCTGAGCGTGGATGCTCCTTTTTCTGATGATGAAGATGGCAGCATGCTCGACCTGATGGCCAATTCGGATGATCCGACCGACAATGAACTGCTGACAGAGTCGCTGAGAGCTGAAATAGAAAGACTGCTCAAGACGCTGCCGGACAAAGACCAGAAAATCATTGCTGCCTTCTATGGCATAGGAACACCTGAACTGACGCTTGAAGAAATCGGAACCAAGTATCATCTCACCAGGGAAAGAGTACGCCAGATCAAGGATAAAACGATAAGGCGACTCCGGAACAGTACGACAGATAAACTGCTGAAGTCCTATCTAGGATAAGGAAAGATCCTGCAGACTGATGGGGCAGACAGCACAAAACAAAATAAGACAGAAAAAGAAATGAAAATTACAAAAATTGCATTAGCATCTATTGCATTAGCATGTTTCAGCTCGCTCTCTGCATCAGCCAAGAACGAAGTTAAGACTGCATACATCTTTGGATTTGCCTCGTCGTTTAATGACTCTACAGTCTATTTCACAGACGTTCAGAAGGTTGATTCTGCCTATTTCACCCGCAAGAACAAGTTTCTGGTAAGCCGCGAGAACTATTCATACCAGTTGCGCGACTATCTGGAGCAGAAAGGTGCCGGCAACCGCACGTGTATCGTGATGTTTGACTTCAACCAGAAGAAGGCTGAAAAGAAATGGAACAAACTCTATGCAAGATACGTTCAGAAGCCAAAGGCTAAGAAGGCAAAGAACGGACAGCAGATGAACGATGCGCCTAGCCCTTATCAGGTGAAGACCATCAACTCTACTGATTTTCATTTTTCATCTGTTCAGCCAAACGATGAAGAGGTTGAAGAGGTAAAAGTGAAGAAGGCTAAAAAAAGCCAAGAAAGAAAAGCGCAGAAAAGGCGCTAAAACTGAATAAGAAATCAAACTATCCTTACTCTGCAAAGTAATAAGGAGAACATTAAATGAAGAAGCCATTCCCTTTCAGCCGGGAATGGCTTCACTTTTTTATATCATATCATTTTCTACTTCAGGTTCTGCTTGAACCAATTAGCTATCTGGCGAAGCAGATGATTGCGGGTATTGCCACCCGAAATGCCGTGATTACGGTTCGTGTACCACAGGGTCTTGAAATCCTTGTCTGCCTGAACCAACGCCTCAGCATATTCGAAGGTATTCTGCGGATGCACATTGTCATCTGCCAATCCGTGACAGATAAGCAACGCACCATGCTGCTGCTTTACCCGCTCGATAGGGTTCACCTTGTAACCCTCTTCGTTCTCCTTAGGAGTGCGCATGTAGCGCTCAGTATAAACCGAATCATAGAAGCGGTAGCAGGTAGGAGGAGCCACAGCCACACCTGCCTTGAACACAGGACGGCCCTCGCTCATACTCATCAGCGTATTGAAACCACCATAGCTCCAGCCCCAAATGCCGATATTATCCTTGTCTACATAAGGCAGAGAACCCATGTAGAGAGCTGTCTCAACCTGGTCTTTCGACTCTAAATCGCCCAGACGGAGATAGGTAGACTTCTCAAACTCAGCTCCTCTACCGCCTGTTCCACGACCATCTACGCAGGCAATGATGAATCCTTCCTGAGCAAGATAATAATCGAAAGCACCGCCATTGCCCATACTGCCCGTGCTCCATGAATCGAGCACCTGCTGGTTGCCCGGACCGGAATACTGGAAGAGGATGACAGGATACTTCTTGCTGGCGTCGAAATCTACAGGCTTCACCATCCAGCCGTCCAGTTTCACACCTTCGGAAGTGGTGAAAGAGAAAGTCTCGCGCTTGCCCCAATTATACTTCCGTGTCTTTTCGAGCAGCTGTTTGTTGTCTTCCAATGTCTTGATGAGCTTGCCCTTGTTGCTGCGTACGGTGAAGACATAAGGATGGCTGTAGCTGCTCCAGGTGTTGACGAAATAGCGGTAATCGCCCGAGAAGTTAGCCGAGTTGGAACCAGCCGCATCGGTAAGCCGCTCCACCTTTCCGTTCTTATGAGCCACGTAAACCTGGCGGTCGTGCGCATTGAGCTTAGCAGCCTGGAAATAAACATCGCCCGTCTTCTCATCCATTCCGTAGATAGAGGTAACATCATAGTTGCCCTTCTCTACCTGGCGCAGGAGCTTGCCGTTCATATCATAGAGATAGAGATGCATGAAGCCGTCGCGGTCGCTAGGAAGCAGGATGTTCTTCTTGCCCACGATGCTGTTTTCAATCACCTCTTCCTTTACAAACTTAGGCACACTCTCCTTGATGAGCATCCTGCTCTTGCCGGTGAAAGGATTGACTGCATAGAGGCGCATGTCGTCCTGATGGCGGTTCATCGTATAGACAATCAGACTGTTGGCGTCTGGCGATGTCTTGATGCGTGGATAATAGCCGTCGGAATCTACAGGCACATCGAGCGCCACGGTCTTGCCGTTCTTCATATCATAGCTCCAGAGGCTCACCTTAGAGTTGTCCTGTCCTGCCTTAGGATATTTATAGAAATACTCTCCCGGATAGTCGTGATACTCGCTATGGGTAGGATGAGAACCTTCAAACATCTGCAGAGAATAAGTCTTTACGTGCGATTCGTCGAAGCGTATCCATCCGATGGCAGTTCCATCCGCATTCCATGCAAAGGCGCGGTTGAAGCTGAACTCCTCTTCGTAAACCCAATCAGGAATACCATTGATTACCTCGTTGAACTTACCGTCGCGGGTAATTTGGGTTTCCTTATCTCCATCGGTAACAAAGAGATTGTTATCCTTTACGAAGGCGATGTGGCGTGAATCAGGCGACCAGGTAGCCACCTGCTGGTTAACACCCTGGGAAAGCTTCTTCAAACTCTTCTTAGCAATATCATATACGAAATACTCAGCTTTGAACGAGCGGCGGTAGATAGCCTCGCGATGGGTCATGATAAGCAATTTCTTGCCATCAGGACTGATTACATAACCCTCAATCTGTTCGAAGGGAGCCTTGACTGCGTTCACATCGAAGAGGATGCTCATCTGCTTGCCCGTCTTGAACGAATAACTGATAACCTGCTTGCCATCATTGCTGATAGAAGCGTACAAATCGGTGCCATCAATAGGGTTAATACCGGTAACATAAGAGGCAGCAAACTCGCCGGAGGTAATGGCCTTCAGGTCGAGTTTATCTGCAGCTTGCATTGCTGAAACCATCATGACAGTTGCAATAAAAACTGGAAATCTTTTCATGTGTTAATCTTTATGTAATGCCTCAATAGGCGAATAATCTTCGTCCTTGAGCAGTTGTTTTACCGTTACTTTAGGGTTGCGCTTTACATAAGCGTTGATTGTATTCACATACTTGGTCTTGAAAATCTCCTTGCCCATCGCCTTGTTTACAGCCCACATAATCTTGCCCATGTGCAGATCGCGGTCGAGCTGCGGACGGGTGTCGAACTGATCCATCGGAAAGATGCTCAGCAGATAGAAGGTAAGGCAATCTGGCACAATATACTGGCGCGACATGGTGCTGCGCTGCTGCGGCGTATAGAATTTCTTGTAGAGCGGATAGTTTTCGCCCATGTATTTATCGAGCGAAATTCCTACTGAGTGCTGTCCTACTACAATGCTCTGGTCGAGAGCGCCAATCTGGGCATAGAAACAAGGCTGCTGGAGCTCCGGAATCCAACTGTTCAGACGTGAGAAGGCAGATTTCAGCTGCTCGTTGATGTCTTCCATATTGGCAAATTCTGCCTCAGCATCGGCAATAAGTGCCTGCAGGGTAGAATCCTGATAGAACATGAGGAAACGGTTGCTGATATTGGCGTCGGTAATGGTGCCAAGCTGAAGCATTTTCTCTATCAGCGTACGGGTTTCTATCGGGTAATCGGTGTTCATCTGCTGCAGGGCTGAGAAATCACCGGTAGTAAGATATCTGCTTTCCAATCGGTCGTAACGCTGTACTGACAGGGGCACAGCCTCTCCTTCCTCGTTCGGCTTGAACTTAAACTCGCAGGCCGAACTGAGAAGCACTATTGCTAATATGACTATATAATTAAAAAAACTTTTCACGATAATTTACAAATCTTCGAGTTACGACTGCAAAAATACTAAAAATTATTTAAATTACCAAGCTTTTTTGCTAAAAAATCATACGCATTCGCAAAAAAAATGGGTTTTTCTCTTAAATTTGTTTGCAAAATAGCCAGCAATGAGCAAAACGTAAGGCTTTTTTGCTCATTGCTGGCTATTTGCGCAGTTTTCTGCTTATCGGATGATGACAGAAACTGAAACCTGAACCGGCTCTTCTATCTGCTTCTTCCAGGCTTTCAACCACTCATACCACTCCTTCTCGCCCTTGAAACCATAGGTTTCGTTGGCACTGGTATAAGCAAGCTTATAACTGAGCTGGCTGCCTGCAGGTTTCACCACCTGAGTATAGCAATCCTTATTGGCTGGCTGCTGACTAACCAGGGCTGACTGTGGCACATAAATGCCCAAGCCTACGGTCTCCAGCTTGTGCTTTCCATCGTCCTTGCCTGTTGGCCAGTCGCTGCCATAACAGCCTCGCAATCCCTTGCCATCAGCAAATTCGCTGGAACCCTTTACGTTGATGAGACCTGTAGCAAACTGATAATCAGAAACATCCTTGTTGAAGAATACATCTACGTCGAAATCGCGATGACCGGCATAGATGGTGTAACGGATGGTGGCATTGACAGGCTGCAAGCCCGGAGCCGGAACCCAACCCTTATCCACTACCTCGACGATGGCACGGAGCGGACCTTCTGAAATGACGCGCTGCTCCTGGTATTTCACGTTGTTGAACAGCACCTGGTCTTTACCGTCCCAGCCACGGAGCGCACCCAGCCCGTAGGTATTGCCTACCCAGAGACAATCATCGCCCGAACCAGCCTGAATCTGCTCTTCTGAAGGATAGAACTGCGTATCCTGAACCACCAGTCCCTTGTTGATTTTGCCATAAAGATCGATGGTCTGACGATGATCAAAATAAACACGCATGGCAATCAGTTCGCTTTCGAAGCAGATGCCATGAGAATGGACGTAGTGATAAGGATCCTTGGTTTTCTTATCAAACGAGATGCTGCGCAGATAAATATCCTGCCTGTTCTTAGCCAGCTTCCTGTTTCTGCTTGGCAGACAGAGTTCGGCAAAGGTACGAGCCGGATACTGTGCCTGCTCGCCCTCACGATAGAGGTGCACCTGATAGGTCTTGGTTTCTTTCTTGCCCAAATCGGCAAGGAAACAGAGTTCATCGTTGGTACAATCGCGGTTGATGTCGTCGAGCTGTGAAGGAATCTCCTTACCGTCAACGGTTACTACAGCGCGCTGAATGTCACCAATAGCTCCCAACTTGCTGAGATCTACCACCACCGGAGCATCGGTTCTTGCCACCTTGGAAGGATTGGAAACCGACACCTGGAAATTAACCTGCGCCTGGGCTGACAGAACTATCAGCGAAACCAGCGCCATCATCATTTGTTTTTTCTTCATAGATTTTATTTTTAAGTTTGTTTATTAATAGTCTACAACTGCGAGAAGAGTTTCTTGCCCTTGGCGTAATATTGCCAGATGATAGAGAGATTGTAAACCTGCGGAATCTCCTCCTTCACCCTACCCGCCTGTATCTTTCTGCGATCTTCGTCAAACTCATGTTTCCATGCCTTGAAAGCCCTACGCGCCTTGAAGATAGCCTTGAAGTCACCCCAGTTGCGATTCAGAACCAATGTCTCGAAAGCAGCAAGGTAATCCAAGAATCTTCGCATACGCATCACATGAGTCAACTCCGTATCACTCAGATTCTTATAAAGCATGGTTAAATTATTTCTGAAATTCAGATAAGTCTTCATCGGATTGCTTTTCGGCAGGGTTCCACCACCCACATGATAAACCTCACTCTCAGGAATGCAGTAGATTTTTCTGCCCATCAGACGCAAGCGCCAGCAAAGATCTATCTCTTCATTATGAGCAAAGAAACGGCCGTCTAAACCGCCAGCAGTCCAATAATCCTTTGAGCGGATCATCATACAGGCACCCGTAGCCCACAAGATTTCCTGCTGGTAATCATACTGCCCGTTATCGCGCTCTACCGTATCAAAGATGCGGCCGCGACAGAACGGATAGCCGTATTTGTCGAGGAATCCGCCGCAAGCGCCAGCATACTCAAAGCTGTCCTTATCGTATTCGGCAAGCAACTTAGGCTGGCAGGCAGCCACCTGCTGATGCGAATCCATAAACTCGATGAGCGGTGTAAGCCAATGATGCGAAACCTCCACATCGCTATTCAGGAGCACGTAATATTCTGCATCAATCTGCTTCAAGGCACGGTTATAGCCTTCTGCAAAGCCGAAATTCTGCTCCAGCACGATGGTCTTCACCTGAGGAAACTGAGTCTCCAGAAGGTGCATCGAACCATCAGAAGAAGAATTGTCTGCCACCCAGATTTCAGCATCCTGACGGGAATATTCGATGACATTCGGAAGATACTTTGCCAGCATCTTCTGTCCATTCCAGTTTAATATAACGATTGCTACTTTTGCCATATTTATTGTAAACTCTTTAATCTGTTATTCAGGAGATTGGTAAACTCATAGTTCTTGAGTCCCCATTTGGGAGCAACCAGCAGTTCTTTGGGCGACTGACTGACGAAGCGCTCCAGCACCAAATCCTTTCTGAGCAGACGGATGTATTTCACGATGACATCAATATATTCCTCTACCGTGTAAACATGGAAGGGATGCTCAGCATATTCCTGTGCCAGCCGGGTGCCCCTGATAATCTGCATCTGATGAATCTTGAGAATATCAAGCGGCAAGGAAGAGATGAGAGGAGCCTGGCGCAGACTTTCTTCCGCATCTTCTCCCGGCAAGCCGATGATGATGTGGCCGCCCGTAAGGATTCCCCTGGCATGAGTACGCTCTACGGCACTACGGCAACAGGCAAAATCATGTCCGCGGTTGATGCGTTTCAAGGTTTCATCATTGGCACTCTCAATGCCATATTCCACCAGCACGAAGGTTCGGCGGTTCAGTTCTTCCAGATAATCGAGCAATTCATCGCTCACACAATCCGGACGGGTTCCGATAACGATTCCCACCACATCTTCCACCTCAAGAGCCTCTTCATACATCTGCCTCAGTTGCTCCACCCTGGCGTATGTATTGGTATAAGCCTGGAAATAAGCCAGATATTTCATATCAGGATACTTCCTGCTGAAGAAAGCCTTTCCCTCCTCCAGCTGTTCAGTAATCGACTTTTTCCGGTCGCAATAGCTCGGATTGAAGGTGCGGTTGTCGCAATACGTACATCCGCCACTCGAAATCCTTCCATCTCTGTTAGGACAGGAGAATCCCGCGTCTATCGAAATCTTCTGAACACGGAAATCAGGAAACTGCTTCCGGATCCATGTTCCAAAATCGTTGTAATACATTGGACTTTGAACTTTACGATTAACCCTTTTTACTTAGCCCTATTAACTATAAACTATCAATTATAAACTATCAACAAGCCCTATTTACTATAAACTATCAACTAAAGAAGCTCTCCCTTCAGCGCCGTCTTATCGTGATTAAAATCACCCAGGCGAACCTTGATAAGTTGGTTGTCGTATTCTTCCTTGGCGAGAGCCGGCGAAAGTTCTACGCGGATATAGTTCTTGGTGAATCCATGCATTGCCTTGCCTCTTGGCGCCTTTTCGAAGAGAACCTCAGCCTCTGTACCGATGTATTGAGCATAGAATTCCTGCGTCTTCTGATCGCTCAACTCCAACAGTCGCTTGGAGCGTTTCTTCTTCTCCTTCTCGTCAACCACATACGGAATCTTCAAGGCAGCCGTGCCCGGACGCTCAGAATAAGGGAAGACGTGAAGCTGGGTAACAGGCAGACTCTTCAGGAACTCATAGCATTCTTCAAAACACTCCGGAGTTTCGCCGCGACAGCCCACCATCACATCAACACCGATAAACGCATCAGGCATTTTCTCCTTGATAAGATTCACCTTGTGGGCGAAGAGCGCCTTGTCGTAACGACGGTGCATCAGCTTGAGCACCTCATCGCTTCCGCTCTGCAGAGGAATATGGAAATGAGGCATAAAAGCACGGCTCTGGGCACAATACTCTATGAGATCATCATCACAGAGATCAGGCTCCAGACTCGAGATGCGGTAACGCTTGATTCCTTCTACCTGATCCATCGCCTTGACAAGGTCGATGAATCGCTCGTGGGTAGTCTGACCGAAATCACCGATATTCACACCGGTAATGACGATTTCCTTACCGCCTTCAGCAGCCGCCTGCTCACATTGAGCCACAAGCGACTGGATGCTCGGGTTGCGCGAATTGCCTCGGGCAAATGGAATGGTGCAATAGGTGCAATAATAATTGCAGCCGTCCTGCACCTTCAGGAAATAACGGGTACGGTTGCCACGCGAGCAAGAAGGCTGGAAGGTCTTGATTTCCTTCGTCTTCACGCTATAATGCTGATGAAGAGCCGCAGCATCGACGTTCTGAGAACTTTCCGTATCGACGTTCTGAGGAGTTACCGCATCGCCGTTCTGAGGGGCCTGAGCAGTCAATCCGTTTTCCTGGGCAAATTTCTGCGCCCATGCATCGCTGAGATATTGAATCAAGTGCGCCTTCTCGTTAGCACCCAACACGAGATCTACCCCCTCTATCTTGCTGACATTCTCAGATTCGAGCTGCGCATAACAGCCCGTCACGATAACGAATGCACCCGGATTGTTTCTCACCATCCGGTGGATAGCCTGACGGCATTTATGATCGGCAACTTCTGTTACCGAGCAGGTGTTAATCAGACAAATATCAGCTTTCTCCCCCTTTTTAGCAGTAATGACGCCCATATCTTCGAGCATTTTGCCAAAAGTGGAAGTTTCAGAGAAGTTGAGTTTGCAGCCTAGCGTATAGTAAGCTGCCTTTTTACCTTGGAAGGCACTTGAATCTATCATAAATTATCTTTTCTAATATTCTAAAAGGTAACCTAAAAAAATGAAACATAGTCTCTATAAAACGAAAAAGCCGCTAGACCGAAGTCCAGCGGTTGTTTCTCTCATTTTTCGTTCGCAAGTAATTTCAAATTACTTAGCAGAATCAGCAGCAGCTGTATCAGCAGCAGCAGTGTCAGCAGCAGTTGTATCTACCTGAGCTGTGTCAGAATCAGCAGAAGCTGTGTTCTGAGCTGTTTTGTTACCACATGATGCGAAAGAGATAGCTGCGATAGCTACGAACATAAAAACTAATTTCTTCATTTTCTTTGCTTTTTTAAAATCTGTAAAACAATCATTTGTTCTTTTGAACGATGCAAAGGTAAGCATTTTTTTGATACGTTGTTCTTTTTTTTGCGATTTTTTTTTAGGTGATTTTGTAACAAAATTACAAATCGCTAAAAATCAACCACTTACAAAATGCTAACAAAGGTTAAAGTTTTTAATGTGCTCGGAAACAGCCTAATTTTAACACTTTTCGGTGTTTTTAGCGTAACAAGGGTGCGCGCCAACACCTCTTCAGAGCAGCACTATATACATATAATAAGGTACGCGCGAGAGGGAAAGAACAGAAACTTTTTCTGCATGAGAAAGAAGATTTTCTGCATGAGAGAGAAGATTTTCCCAAGAAATCGTTCCCAAAAACTTTGATTGCCGAGAATTTTTTCGTAACTTTGCACTCAAAACAAAGAAACAAACAGACAGAAAATGATACAGCTAAAAGAAAATCAGGGCATTCCCCGCAGCATTCTTCTGATGATGGCTATCGTCGCAGGACTCACCGTAGCCAACTGCTACTACAATCAGCCGCTTCTCGAACTCATCCGCCACGACCTGGATATTACTGAGCAGAAGGCTAACCTCATCACCGTCATTACCCAGATAGGTTATGCGCTGGGCTTATTCTTCCTCATTCCCTTGGGCGACATGCTTTCGCGCAAGAAACTCATCCTTGTCAATATGACCATTGCTGCATTGATGGCTATCGTGATGGCTGCAGCGCAAAACGTTTGGATGCTCTGGGGAGCTTCACTGCTGATTGGCGCCTGTTCGGTGATTCCGCAGTTCTTCATTCCGATAGCCGGACAGTTTTCGGAGCCCAAGAACAAGAGCAGGAATATGGGCATTGTACTCTCCGGACTGCTGACGGGCATTCTCGCCTCACGAGTAATCAGCGGCTACATCGGCGAATGGCTGGGATGGCGGGAGATGTTTATCATAGCTGCTTTCGTGATGGTGTTTTGCATGGGAATCATGCTGCTGATGATGCCTGAAATGAAGCGCAACTATGTAGGAACCTACAGAGGGCTGATGACCACGATAGCAGAAATTTTCTTTTTCCATCCTTCTATCCGCATCTATTCCACCCGTGCAGCCTTCGGGTTCGGCAGTATGATGGCAATATGGTCTTGTCTGGCGTTCCATCTGGCGCAGCCACCTTTCAGCGCAGGAAGTGATATGGTAGGAATGCTCGGACTTTGCGGAATCATGGGAGCCGTTGCTGCCAGTGGTGTGGGAAAACTGGTTCCTAGGTTTGGCATTCGAAAATTCAATCTGTTCGGAGCAGGAATGCAGATCATCGCCTGGACAATAGCCTTGCTTTTCGGCAACACTTACGCCGGACTCATCGCAGCCATCATCCTGGTTGACATCGGTCTGCAATGTCAGCAGCTCAGCAATCAGAGTGGTTGTCTGCAGGAGATTCCGCAGGCTTCCAACCGCGCCAACACCATTTTCATGACCAGCTATTTCATCGGTGGTTCGCTAGGCACTTTCTGTGCCGGATACGTCTGGACGCAAGCCGACTGGCTAGGTGTCTGCATCGTAGGAATCGCCTTCGCCATGATTTCTCTGCTTATCACGCTAAACTGCAAGAAATAAACATATAAAAGAAAAGAGATTATATTCCCGACTTACAGGAACATAATCTCTTTTCTTATTTTGATAGAGACTGAAGCTGGCATTTCTGCCGAAGCTTCAACTACATCTTTTCATCACCATACATTTCCGTCCACCAGGAAGCATCGTCCTGCAACCACTTGGCAAACCAGGCAAAGATGGTGTTCTGCCATTTCAGTCGCTTCTCGTAGTCGATGATGTGATGATCCTGACCATCTACCAATACCATCGCCGTAGGACGGCCAAGGAGTTTCAGCGCTGTATAGAGCTGGATACTCTCGCCCACAGGCACATTATTATCAGCCGTGCCGTGAACAAACAGCAGCGGAGTATGAATCTTGTCGGCATTATAGAGCGGACTCTGATCTACAAAGAGATGCTTGTTGGTCCAAGGATATTCGTTCGCCATAGAAACTTCGCTGTAGCTGTAGCCCCAATAGCCCTCACCCCAATAGCTGGTGTGGTCGCTGATGCCTGCATGAGAGATGGCAGCAGCAAAGAGGTCGGTCTTGGTCTGAAGATACTGAGTCATGAATCCGCCGTAGCTGGCGCCGATGCAGCCTATCTTCTTACGGTTTACGAAAGCATGCTCATCACAGAAAGCCTGGGTGCCGAAGATGTTCTTCAGCCCGTTGGCGGACCACTGGTCCACAAAGTCGGCCATGGGGGACGACGGGGTGATGGGATAGATGCCCGCTACCTCGGAAAAGGCATAGGCAACATAGGCGGCGGCTTCGTTGCCGTCACAGATTTTCAGGAGCTTGCTCATATAGGTTCCTCCTCACACATTTTTGCGGCGGCCCCACACAGACCGTCGTCCGACCTATACATACATTTGTCATTTTAGCACTTTGAATCGGGATGTCAATGATTTAACAAATGATTTCATTGAATTTTCCGTAAAATCCAATCGGGAGTCGTGGAAAGAAACAAAAACCACACGAAACCAACTGATAGTTCCGTGTGGTTCGAATAAAAATTATCATCCTGCTGAGAAATTATCAAAAAGAGCGGCCCGGGGCTTACAGGCTGCCCTCCTGGGTATAGTGCTCATACCGCTCCTGCAGCCAGGTCTTCAGCTGCTCCACGCCCTGGTCGTCCCAGGAGAAGTCCTGCCGCTGCACGTCCTTGGCTGCCTCGAAGCAATACACGGTGTAAACCGCCGTATGCAGAAGGCCGTTGTCCTTGTCCATTTCAAAGCGATAGCGGAAGTCGCCGATGTTCCCGGTATACACG
>ERZ779898.703-NODE-703-length-13909-cov-1.748232_pt1 | contig 13909 bp, 7 predicted proteins | sample MGYA00511902_ERZ779898 | MGnify/ENA primary metagenome ERZ779898 (study PRJEB29588, sample SAMEA2144588) | human gut metagenome | biome: human gut; feature: human-associated habitat; material: faeces | place: Denmark | collected 2008/2010 ...
TGATCTTTGAAAATAGAGGAACGTCAAGTTTAATTGACTGCATGACAGAAAATGCAGCAACCAGTGATAATATCGAAAAACGTGATTGTAATGTACTTGATTTTTACGCCGCAGACGATATTACCCCTATCGTTTTGTCGGAGCTGAACGGTTCAGAGTATTCAGATATTTTGCATAGTATTGGTCTTTCAGCTATTGATAACGGCAGAGATCCCCTCAAAAAATATGTTTATAAATTTCTGCGGAATTATAAAAAGTTGACAGATGGTCAAGAACTAAAAGCTGATCGACTATATCTGTCTTTTGTCCAAGACTTATACCATGCTTATGCTGGAAATATTAAGCATTTGAAAAATCTTTATAGTTCTGTTAAGCATAGTATCTATTCGTGGAATGGTACTTATGGAACCGATTTGATTTGCATAGATGATTCTAGCGATGATTACAGCATTTTAGAGCAGCTAAATATTAGGTATGATGTGGCCCAAGGAAGCGGCGACGATGAAGTATTGCAATTTGCACCTGTGATTATGGTACGTTTTAGCAATGAAACTAAAACTGAGCAGGTTTCTTTTTCAATTGACTATAGCCTCTATAGAGTGATTATGGCAATGAAGGATGGTTACTGTCCTACATCTCAAGATCGGAATGTACACGCTGACTTTTCCAGTGGAATTATGGCATTGTCTGAATTTGGAACAAAGAAATCGAGAGTTTATATCGTCTCAAAGAGAAAAACAAGCAATATAAAATTCCTGCTTGAAGAAAGCGACTTTGGGTATAGTTTTAAGGAGGTGTAATTGTGTTTATATTAGATCCAGAAATGATGAAAAAGACATTTCTTATGGGTGAAAACGGCACAAATTTTACACACAAGTCTGCACAGCACATTAAACTATTCCCATTTACAGCTAATAACACGGCTACAATTATTACATCGTTTTCTGCTGTAATTGGCGAATGGCTTCGCCTTGCTTGCAATCAGAACAAAGTACCGGAATCTATGGAGGCAACTTTAAGCAAACTCGCAGATTCGATGGATGATATTGGAGCCTATGAAAAAGAGCAATTATTACAGATAGCTCGGAGCATCTATTGGGATGATGACGAGAAGCATTCTCTTAGACCCAAAAGCATTACGGCTATGTGCTATATTCCCTGCGATGACCAGACTGCTCTGAAGACGGCGCAGTATCTTTATAGTGTATTGGCCGATAATGAAAATCTAAGCAAAGTTGTAAATCAAGCAGCAGAGCACGCTATCAAGGAAGTCAATGTTTTGGAGAAAGCTGTATTTGAAGCTCTTTCATCCTGCCATTGAATACATTCTTCAAGCAAAAATTGAGCCGCTAGCTCCAATTGATCCTTACTATATTGTACATCTTGCTCCTCAAAAGATTTTTATGAAAGATCTGAAATTTATCCTTAAAAATACAGCAAGGACGAAAGAATACCTTGTGGATTTGCTGGAGTTTTACAATTTTTTCTATACAAGTCAAACTTGTTTGGCATTATCAAGATTTGAACATGGTGATAGGTACGAAATAGTTCCGCTTTATTTTAGTCTGGATTGGGAACGGACAAACAAAGCAAGAGAATGCTATAGATCAGGTTGGCAGCAACTTCTGCCCGCAATCAAGCAGCAGTTTTATCATGCAGTTACTTTGGAGATTCTAAATCAGAATCCGACAGGTGAGCAGTTCGATTATATCGCATTAAGAGACTATGTTGAGAAAACAGGTATGGAAGAAGAAGTGGCGGCTCAGATTCGCTGTGTCTGCGACTTGTATCGAAATGCTATTTCGGACTGCAGTGAGTTAAATGATCTTCAGAAAAATGAGCAATTAGGAACTGTTTTTTCTGAAGTCAACTACTTATACGAAAGCGTTAGAACTCAATTTAGAAATACAGGACGTGGTAGAGTCAGTGATGGCTATGTAAAGCATTTTGAAACATTTTGCCACGATCGATTTCTGAAATCACGAGGTGCCAGTGGATTGATGCTGAATATCACGGAAGAATTTTTAATCTTCCTGACGAAACTTGCTATTCATGATGAAGAAAAATTGAGTTTGAATGAAGTGTTTCGCCAGTTTGAGTTAAGAGGCGTTTTTCTGGATCAACCATCTAAAGATGAAGTTGTCCAGTTTTATACCAAGCTAAATTTGATAGAAAAGAAGAGCGATAGTGGGGATGCGCAATATGTACGAAGAATTCTTTAATTACATAGCAACACGCATTATCAGCTATTTTGAGCAGGAATGCGATAATTTACATGACGGTGACCGGTTTTGCTTCAAGCTTGATAATGGGGAATTGGTAGAACAGGTAAATGCTGCATTATATGATATTACGCTTAAAAAGGATATTCAGGGCACATTTTCTTATCAAGAAAAATATCATACATTTACTGTAAAACTTACAAATAAGGAAATTATTATTGCTGCGCAGATCAATGGAATGACAGATGACTTCTTTGCTACGCTGCGAAATATTCCTTTGTCCATTAACAAAAATCCCATTTTGATGATTACCTGTGCACCAATAGACACAATTTCTAGTGCTACTCGTGATCTTTCAGCAAAAGGAATGCCTTTCTGTGCGGATGAGTTGCTCAAGACCATCGAACAAAACATAGAAGAAGCTCAGCTGTCTGCAGCCGACCATGTATTGCTGATGCACGAATTAAAGCGAAAAAAGTCTGATCGTTTTGCGGATCGAAAGTCACTGTTTGAATATAAAGGCCTGTTAACATCTGTGTGCACTGGAAAAGTAAGCGAGGAGAGTTGGATTGATTTCCGCTTGCTTCCGGATGCAAATGGACTAGCTTTGAAATCTGATCCCAAAAAGCAGGAACAACAGATTGATGAAAATCACCGCGATTTTGAAATGATCGATAAGATTTTCAAATTTGGAAATTTACGTGATGGACTTGATAGTAGTTTTGACAGTAGCTTTATCAGTGAGTTGGAAAATAAAAAGCGTCAAGGAATCAACTGGTTTGAGAATCTTACCTACGCAGATGTAATGCGTTCAAAGGCTAAAAAGGAAAAAAAGCAGAATACACCTCTTATAATCGATAATGATTCCATTGTTACTTATTGTGGTAGCCCGATAGAGTATGAATTTCAGCAAGATCAGAAACTTTTTATTCGAGATGGTGGTACCACGAAAGCAAAGCAACGTGAGAAACATATCCTGATTTATAATCCTGAAAAGAAGGAAACGGTCACGATTACTGTCCCTTTCAATATAGCTGTTCGTAAAGACTTAATTATGGTAAAAGACTCCAATATAGCGACAAATTTAGGGGAGTCTAAAGAATTACGGTTACAGATTCAAGCAGATGGTTGCGTATTTACTAATGTGGATATACGTGATCCCAGCAGTGATACGGCAGTATTCCATCTCAAAATCTGTATTTTAGACCTAAATCCTTCTTATTTGGAAACTCTTCAGTCATGCTATAAAATCGAAGGTAGTGGTAAAAAACGCCGCATTATTGCAGAGGGTATTAAAGAGTGCCTAGTCATCAATCCAGGGGCATCAAATCAGATCAGTGCAGTTGTAGCAGAACAAGAGATTTATTCGTGTAATTTCGATACAACATTGACATTGGTATTAGATGAAAATAGTGTTTCTCCGGATAATGGCAAAGTTCTTTTTAATCTTTCCTGCGGATCTATACAGATCCCTTCGGGCATTTCTGATGATACGGTAAAGCCGTCCAAATTGACTGGTGTAAAAGCATTTAAGCAAAAAAATGAGCGGCAACGTGGGTTTGAATACAGGAGCGGAAAAATCATTATGGGTACCACCCCCTATTATGCAGTTGGTGGTTTTGAAGAAAATCTAAAATGTGAATCCTTTATTGTTGAAAAACAAGCGCTATACGTAGTCAAAAATCTCAATGGCGAATACAATTCACAGGAAATTGAAATTCCTGAGGATGTAAGAGATGCATATATAAATTTTCTTTCCATTTTTAAAAATCGCAGACAGTTACCTAGTCTGGCTTATTATGACGAAGATTTATGTAAAGCGGCTGAAGATTATGTTATAACCTATCAGAAATTTTTGAGTCGGGTCAAAGAAGGTGACATTCTAAGTCCAGAGCACAATAATACGCTCAAATTAGGAATGGTGTATGATCCATCCCGAAACTCTATTGCGTTTTCGCCTGTTCATCCTTTGAATGTTATGTATCAGCTTCAGATCCGTCAGGAACTGGGGCTTGGTAGTGTGCGTGATGATATTGTCAATCGTCTGACATCTGCGAATCTTCTTCCTTATATCAAGGATGATCAGCAGACAATTTATGAAATTGTTGAGCAGGATGAGTCGCCGGAGTGGAAATATTATACCGCTATTGATGGGGACCGATATAATGAAATTCGGGATTTTGTGCCTAAGTTAGTTGCGGAAAAAATTGAGGAGTATTATGCCCATTTTAGATTTCTGTTCAAAGATATCGGCGATCACCGTATGATTTTGAGCCTACATAATTTGGGCGATTGCAGAGAAATCTTTTTAGGCATAATTCGATATTTCAAGCGACAAATTGCTGATAACTGTATACCTGATGAGATTCTGAATTTTGAAGTCAATATTTACAGCGACAGGGACGCTATATCACACTATAATGACTTCTCTGTTTTGTCAAATTTGAAGCGTATAAAAGAATATCTCTGCGATATCGATGGAAAATATGAGTACAACTCCGACTTGTCAGCTATGCTCGTCAGCAAAATACAATACTATATTCATAAGGAAACAGATGATACGTATCGATATTCCCACATTGCATTTTATGAAATGTTATCCAGCGATAAATGTGGAGATAGCCAGATTTCCCGGCTGACAACGGGTACGTCGTTGAATGGAATTATCTCCGGTGTGCCGTCGGTCTTAGATGAGGGTTGGTACAAAACTGGGTTTGGAACCAAATACGCCCCAAAGACTCCACTAAATGATTTTGCTGCACTATTGAATTCAATTTACCGTGTTGCCTATTCAAGTAGCACCTATACTCCGGATCATTGCATCACAACTGAAGTACATAAAAAATCCAACATTCAGCTTAACAAGGTTTATTCTGCCGCCAATTGGGTGGTATTTGTTGACCCTAAAGTAGATCTAAGCTTTTTCTATCAGGATGAGCAATCCAAAGATTTGCTGATCATCCATTATGGCGACCAGAATTCCTCTGCAAGTGGCTATAATGCTATTACAGTAACACGCAAAGCCGAGCAATATGAGCGCATCATTACCCAAGAGCTGGCAAAGAAAAATGTCAAAGCCGATTCAACCGCAGCAAAACGTATTATTGATTTCTTCAATACGGTCAATGGCCGCTGGCTGCTTCGACTGATCTCTTCGAAGAAAGCGCTTGACAGTACGTTCAGCAGAGAGAAAATGAGCATCATTTCTGCTGTTAAATTTGCAATGGCGTACTATACCCACGATAATATTGTTTGGGTACCAGTGTCCCTTGAAGAGTTACTTAGAGTATCTGGAAATACAGGCCTTTCTCAAAATAATGGCTTGCTTTCAGCTAAAAATCTATCTTTTGATCACGGTGCTACCTGTGACGATTTACTGTTGATTGGTATTGAAAAATCGGAGCAGGGAATTTATGTGCACCTTCATCCTATCGAAGTTAAAATCGGGCTGAATGATGCAGGGGTTATCGAGAAGGCCAAAGGTCAGATAATCAATACCCATAATGGTCTGCTTCATGCGTTGTGGCCGGATGGAGAAGAACGAAATACTATTGAACGGAAAGTTGTTAGAAACTTTGTTATGCAGCTTGCAATTCTGAGTTGTGAAAAGATGAAGCTGTATGATATTTATCCGGAGGAAACATGGCAGCTTGTCCTTGATGAATGCCGGGAAGATTTGTTAAATGAAAACTATGAAATTTCCGAGGCAGTAAATGAATACATCGGTATTGGGACCATTATTTCCTTTAAGCAAAGTGAAAGCCTTATTTCCGGTGTAATCGATTCTGAAAATAATATTGCCATTCTTCAACTGCCTGAGCATGAGGGCTACGAGTACTTGGTAAAAACTGTTGCTGAAGTTGCTTGTGATATAGAATTGTCTAAATTTCTTCCTCCGAAACTTTCGAGGTTTTATACATCGGATCACGCTGAAGCAGTAAAAGAATATGAGCAGCAAAAAGAAGCTCATAAGGAAGCAATGAGAGAGATTCAAGATGAAAGCCAGGAAGACAAAACAGAACCTCAAGAGAAAGAAACCGATAAAGGATCTGTTGAATGTTCAGAAAACTTGACCTTGGTTACTCCAGAGCCTCTCAAAGAGAAAGCGGACGATGATCGGGAAATTAGTGTTCTCTTTGGGCAAGATCAAAATACTGGTATGCCCTTATTTTGGCATCCTGGAAATACGGATGAAGTATTCCATACGAACACAGGTATCATCGGAACAATGGGTACCGGAAAAACGCAATTTACTCAATCATTGGTTGCTCAGCTATATAGAGAAAGAGTAAATAATGTAGAAAGCTCTGACATTGGTATTTTAATCTTCGATTATAAGGGTGACTACAACGAGAGCAAAGAAAATTTTGTGAAGGCCACAAATGCAAAGGTCCTAAAACCATACCATCTTCCCTACAATCCGCTTGCTCTTACGCAGCCCCGTGTGTTTAAGCCTCTCTTACCCATTCATGTAGCAAATACATTTAACGATACTCTTTCTCGTGTCTATCACTTAGGTCCAAAGCAAAGTAGCACTTTGCTAAATTGCATCAAGAGTGCATATGTGTCCAGGGGTATTATTCCTAATGATCCAAAAACTTGGACTTTGCCTGCTCCAACATTCCAGAATGTTTATTCCCTTTATATGGGGGATGATGACATTAAGAAAGGCGATTCTCTGGAGGCGGCACTTCGTACATTAGCAGATTTTGAGGTGTTTGAGGCTGACAGCCGCAATACAGAATCCCTCTTCGATCTTTTAACGGGGGTTGTTGTAATTGATATTTCTGGTTATGACACAGATCTGCAAAACTTAATTATTGCCATAACACTGGATCTATTTTATGCACAAATGCAAGCCAGAGGATCTAGTAAACTCTTAGGCAAACATAGACAACTTACAAAAATGATTCTGGTGGATGAAGCAGATAATTTCCTTCATGAGGGATTTCCTTCGTTAAAAAAGATTCTAAAAGAGGGTCGTGAATTTGGTGTAGGAACTATTTTATCCACGCAATTTCTGAAACATTTCGGCAGCGGCGATGATGATTTCTCCAAATACATTTTGACTTGGGTTGTCCATAATGTTGCAGATTTAAAAAACACGGACATACGATTTGTTTTTAACACAGAAGCTAACAGCGCAGAAGAAACAAAATTGTTTGGCGACGTGAAGAAACTGCAAAAGCATTATAGCATTGTCAAAATGGGTAATCGCCCAAAACCTATTTATATTAAAGATAAAGCATTCTGGGAGCTGTTTCTTGAATTACAGGCTCAGAATGACCAGCAAGGATGAACAAGATGAACGAAGAAGCACAAAAGCAGTTCAAAGCAATTATTGAACAAATGGCTCTTGTCTATAAGCATGATTCTCGTCCATGGATGATTGGTTATAGCGGGGGTAAGGATTCGACGCTCCTTTGCCAACTAACCTTTGAAATGCTTGAATCGCTTGCTCCAGAGGAGCGTAAAAAGAAAGTGTATATCGTAACATCGGATACAATGGTTGAAAACCCCGTTGTAAGGCGATATATGCATAACATGAGCGCTGCAATCAACGCAGCAAGCATCAAAAAACAACTGAATATAGAGTCCCATATCATCTATCCAGAAGTTAAAAATAGATTCTGGAGTTTAGTGATAGGTTTGGGTTATCCAACCCCAGAAGCTCCGGGCTTTCGGTGGTGTACGGATCGATTAAAGATTCTTCCTTCTAACGCTTTTACCTACAATGTAATCCGGAAAGACGGAGAAATTGTAATTCTGTTAGGTGTTCGTAAGGCTGAAAGTTCCACTCGCTCAAAAAGTATCACGTCAAGAGAAATCGAAGGAAAAATCCTGACCCCTCATGACTCGATTTCGAAAGCATATATATATAGCCCTTTGTCTGAAATCGAAAATAAGGATGTATGGGAATATCTTTTGAAAAACGATGGACAAAGCGCTTGGGGAACGGACAATCGATATCTCTTTTCCCTCTATCAGGGGGAGGAAATGGGCGAAGAGCAAAGTGTAGTAGGCGAGGTAAACAAAGATAAAATTGCAATCACCGGTAATTCTAGATTTGGTTGCTGGTGCTGTACTATGGTCAAGGAAGATAAGTCTCTAAAGAATTTTATCGATCATGGGTCTACAGAACTGATTCCCCTGCGTGAATATCGTAACTGGCTTGTTGAATTGAGAAGGACTCCTGAAGCACGAGATTACCGACGGAGAAATGGTGCGGTATATCTTATGAAAAATGGAGAATTTGGTCGTGGGCCGTTCACGCTAGAAACCCGTAAGGAAATGCTTCGTCGACTTCTTCAGCTGCAGAAAAGTTCAGGATTTGAACTGATTTCCGTAGAAGAACTCAAGTGTATCGATAAAGTATGGGAGCAGGAAGGTGATTTGACCTGCAGAGCAGTTGTCGATATTTACTTTGAAGTTATGGGAGAAAGGCTACCGTGGGATCAGTATAAAAAGGCTAAATATGACCATGAAACCTTGGGGACAATCCATGATCTATGTGAGAAACATGACGTTCCTTTTGACCTGATGTCTCGACTAATGTCGGCAGTAGATAATAGCAAGTTGTACACTCGTTCAAGTGAAACTGCCAAGGAAGTAGAAAAGGTCTTAAATCAAGGATGGCTTCATTTTGACCGTATAAGAGAGGAATTAGAGAATGATATTACAGAAGATTGAATTGAATAATTTCGGCTCTTATAAGGATTATAATGCCTTTAATTTAAACACCTCCGATCCGGGTAAGAAAATCGTAATTATCGGAGGCAAAAACGGAGCGGGTAAAACAACTTTATTTGTGGCAGTTGAACTTGCATTGTATGGTCATTACTGCTTTGGATATAAGAATTCCGGGAAACGATACACCAAGAAAATTATGACCTACATCAATGATCAGGCCAAGATGGACGAGGATGAAAATGCATATGTTGCTATTGAATTCTCTGACAGCACAAACGGAGATTTGGACCAGTACCGCATTGTCCGTTCGTGGTCATGGAAAAAGGGTGAGCCGAAAGAAGATTTCCAAGTGGTAAAGAATGGCCATCACTTAGCCGATCAAGATCTGGCTGACTTTCAAACTTTCTTGCTTCACTTGATTCCGCCAGCACTTCTGAAATTGTGCTTTTTTGATGGTGAACGAATAGCTGAGTATCTGTTGGACGACCAAAAAAACAATGTGCGAGATGCTCTCATGGTTTTAAGTGGCAACGACACTTTCGACATTATGTATTCCAATGTTAGAAAGGTTTTAACATCCAGTAGTTCTGAGGAGGACGACATAACCAGGGAATATCTCCAGAGTAAGTCTACACTAAAAAGACTAAGACAAACGAGAGATCGTCTGGCAGGTGAAATTGCAGAGCTTCAAGCCCAGCAAGATGAGAAAAGCGCTGATATTGAACGACTCAAAAAGGAATATTCAGACCAAGGCGGTATTTCTCTGGATGAATGGAAAGCATTAAATACAGAACTCAAGGAAGAAGAAGAGCGTAGAGAGCGCATCAACTGGGAGCGAAAGGCCACGGCAGCAGAAATACTTCCGTTTATTATTGTTGGGCCGTTGCTGGATCAGGTTCGTCCTCAGATTGCCAAAGAACATGAATTTAAAACATGGAAGGCAATTTCAGAATCTATCCAAACAGATAGGTTCAAAAATGCTGTTGTTTCCTCCGTAGATAAAGCTGGTGCTCCTGATTCAGAACGGTTGGGTTCCATTCTATACAACGATATTATAAAGTTCTTACTTCCTGCAAATGGATGGGCAGATTTTGTTCCTCTTTTTGGACTTTCAGACGATGATGAAATGAGGGTTCAGGCTGTTTTAAATCGTGTATCGCAATTCGAAATAAAAAAAATTGCTGGTTATCGGAAACGCTTAGATAAGTCTCTAAAAAAATCTCAGGAAATTAGAGAAAAACTTCAAAATAGTTCTGTTGAGAATTACCAGGAATATACGGATGCTATATCTAAAATTACAAAAGAAATTTATGACCTTTCCCTACAGTCTCAGAGTAAACAAACAGAGTTAACGGCTTGCGAGGAAGATATTATTGTCGCTGAAAAAGAACTAGAAACAGCCTATAAAAAGTTAGAAATGGATATTAAGCGTCGTTCTGTATCAGCTATTTCCAGTAAAGTGTTACTGTTACTGGAAGACTTGCAAGTCATAATATTTGATAGGCTGATTCGAGAGGTTCGTGAAGATACTCTAACTGAATTCCATCGTTTGATTCGCAAAAGGAAATTTATTGACGACATTCAGATCGATAACGAGTTTCGAGTACATTTGTTGCGGAAGCAGATTGTAGAAAAAAAGGATCTGATAAAAATCTGTCGTCGATCCGGTATTGCGGGTATTCAAAGAAGTCTGCGCAAATATGCATTTTCTCAGTTAAGTGAATTGATCGGAAATCCCGACGAAAGAAATTTTGGCAAAGAATTGGAGTCTTGTCATCTTAACGAATTTGAGCTTATGATGGAAATAAACAAAGATACTTTGTCTAAGGGTGAAACCCAAGTATTTGTCATGTCACTTTATTGGGCGATGATGCAACAATGCAAGTGTGAACTTCCCTTTATTATTGATACTCCATTTGCCCGTATTGACACGGATCATAGAGCTAATATAGTAGAGCAGTTTTTCAAGCGTCTTCCTGGCCAACTTTTTGTTCTGTCTACTAACGAAGAAATCAGTTCGAAGCACATGTTGGCGTTGCATGATCAGACCTCTAATATTTTCTTGTTGGAATATGGTGATGATAAATGTACACATATCATGAATAATCAGTATTTTGAGGTGTAACTATGGCATTTAAATTGAAAACATCAAAAAAAACTGAGGAAATTCTGACTCAAATTGAAAGCAGCACCAATATTCCATATGCAACACTTATTAAGCTTTCATTGGCGTTGTCATTGCGCAAGGGGCCTTTACAGGAAGAGGATTTTAAGACGAACAATTTGGGGCGAGAATTGAATCGACAGACGATTACCGGTGATGCAGATGCATTGTATAAGTGTTTGTTTGAAGTGTGTGCCTATCGCCATATGTCTGATGAAGAATATTTCCCGGGAGCCGTGAAAGCGCACTTGGATCGTGGTGCAGTTCTTCTGCAAAACGAATTGCGATACAGCGGAAATGATTTTCTTCAGCATCTTTCAGAGCTTGATAAGGGAATTTAATAACTTTTTAGTTTACAAACTTCACGTCCTGTAGAATATTTGTTATTCAATATGAAATAATGCAGTTAAGGCGAAGATAGGAGGGTTAAAATGGCAACAAAAGTAAACGCTAATCCTACAAAAGACTTTTTTATCTCTATGCTTACTAGAGACATTGATATTAAAGCAGCTATTATGGAGTTGATTGATAACTCTATAGATGGTGCAAAAAGACTACGACCGGATGGCGATTTTTCAGGGCTATATATCCACATTAGCTATAACAAAGATTCTTTTCAAATTACTGATAATTGTGGCGGTATGAACATTCAAACCGCTACACAATACGCTTTTAGATTTGGTAGACCACAGCAAAGGCCGGCGGAAGAAACAGAACAGCAGTTTACAGGTGTATTCGGAATTGGTATGAAACGTTCTCTGTTTAGGATCGGTAGGCGGTTCGAAATTGTCTCAACAACCGAAACAGAGCAGTTTAGTTTGAATGTTGATGTAGATGAATGGCTAAAAGATACTGCACCAGATTGGTCGTTTGCTCTTACAGAGGAAAAAACCGGTCTGAACAATGATAAAAGTAATACAGGAACCTGTATTACTGTAACAAAGCTCTATGATGGTATCTCCAACCAATTTCAGCTATCATATTTCTCTAATACTTTAACAAGTTATATAGAACGTTATCGAACCTTAGCTGTTGAGAGTGGTATGGAAATTTTAATCAATGGGCATCCAATTATATTTACAGAAGAACAGATTATCCAGTCAGAAAATGTTATTCCATATCGTTGCTCGATAAAGAATGGTCCAGTAAACATTAATATAATTGCTGGCATTGCTCCCAAAGGGAATCCGGAAAAAGCTGGCTGGCATATTTATTGTAATGGTAGATTGGTTGTGTACGCAGACAAAACTACTTTAACAGGTTGGGGGGAGGATGGACTTCGCCAGTATCACCCTTCGCTTGCATTTTTCAGAGGTTTTGTATTCTTTGAATCAACTAAACAAGAAGAGTTGCCCTGGAACACATCAAAAACGAGTGTTGATGCGTCTTCAAAATATTATATTTGCGCATTGGTCAAAATGCGAGAAGCCACACAAAGAATTATTGATGAGTGTAGAGCTTTAGCTGATGGAGATATCGAGGAAAAAATTGAGGATTCTATTTTTTCAAAAAATGCAATTTTGAAACTTAATTCTTCAACAATAGCTAATCTTATTAAAGAAACTCACACGTTTGAATTGAAAGTGCCAGAGGTTAAAGAAGTTATTAAAATGACCTCTATCTCTTTTAAAAAGCCAAGCGAGATTGTTGATGTAGTAAAGAAACAGATGGGAGCGAAAAGTAACAAGGACGTCGGAAGTAGAGCGTTCGATTACTATTTACGAAAAGAGTGTGAGTACGATGGCTGATAGTGGGCAAAAAATAAATTATAGTCTTCGTCCTCAAAAATGTGTTGAACGGAAAATAATGTGTGAGTTATTATCAACATGTGAAACAGCGGTACCAATTCATAAATACCGTTATATTGGATTTGGCTCGTTTTATTTTTCAGATTTTGTGCTTTTCCACAATCAGCTTAATATTAACCAAATGATAAGTATCGAGAAATCGAATAACAAAATGCGATACGAATTTAATAAGCCATATGGCTGCATTGAAATGTATTATGGAAATGCTGATGTAGTATTATCATCTGAGATCAATTTCTCAGATGATATAAAAGATATCATTTGGTTAGATTTCGACGATGCGTTTCAAAAAAGTATGTTATCAGATCTAATGACAGCTGTTCGAAAAATATCATCTGGCAGTTTTTTGTTTACTTCTTTTAATACTTCAATTTTAAGAAGTGAAGATCATCGTCTAGATGCGTTACGTAATGAATTCGGAGCCTACTTGCCCGATATTAAAGAAAAGGATATCGACAACGACTCCCTCTCGTGTATTATTTATGATACGGTTCACAATGCTCTACAGAAAGCTTTATACGAACGGAATATTTCTGAGAATTCAGATCTGATTATTTCATCTTGCTTTTTTGTAAAATATAGAGATGCTGCACCTATGTTAACTATAGGCTACTTTTTATCTTCTGAGAATGAAAAGGACAAGCTTTACCATTCTAAAGCATCAGAGCTACCTTGGTTTAATCGCACTTCGACACCCAATATTATCAAAATTCCCTGTCTTACAAGAGCGGAAATTAGAGAAATTAATCGGTATCTTCCTGGAAAGACTGCTTCGGAAATTCGAACGGAAATCCCGTACTTAACTGAAAATGATATCAGTAATTACATAAATATCTACAAATACTACCCTAATTTCCTCGACGCCCCTTACTATACATAATTCTTAGTAATATGGGATATGTGCCACAATAAACAAAAAAAACTTTTAGTCACACATTCAAAGAACAGAAGAACGAGCCCCAGGATCGACAATCAATCTGTAAACTGCTCCAGATTGCGCAAACATTACAAAAAGAGTCCCTGCG
>ERZ779898.714-NODE-714-length-13763-cov-3.169171_pt1 | contig 13763 bp, 8 predicted proteins | sample MGYA00511902_ERZ779898 | MGnify/ENA primary metagenome ERZ779898 (study PRJEB29588, sample SAMEA2144588) | human gut metagenome | biome: human gut; feature: human-associated habitat; material: faeces | place: Denmark | collected 2008/2010 ...
GGTGTCGGTACAGGCGGAAGGTGCGCAGACACAGGCAGATGCTGCCGGTATGGTACCAAGCGTACAGGCGTCAGGAACATCGCAAAGGGTGATGCCTGTGTATGGCTCTGACTATGTAAATATACAGGATGAGCATACCCCTTTGGTCATTGGCAGTGATACAAAGGTGATTCTGCAGGGAAAAGCAGCAATGCAGGGAAAAAATCGTGCTTCGCGCTCGGTCTGGGGCGATGAAGGCAGCAGTATTACATTTGAAGAAGGATTTTTTAATATACAGTGGGTCACCACAACCGTTATTAAAATTGAAAATGCTCTTGTATTTAATTGTAGTTTTGAGCAACAGGACTATTCGAAAAACGAATGGGACCGGATGGGATTTACAATGTTTTCACAGAATCTGGATCTGGAAAGTGTATGGATCGAGGGACAAAAATACGATGTAAGCGGACTGGGTATACAGGGAACCTGTGACCTGATGCTTATAGCGGTAAACCCGAAAAAAGTAAAAGCAATGGAGTTATTGTTTGATGGCGGAATTTTATACAGTTATCATTATTACATAGCAACGCTGACATATCGGCCGGTTGCTCCCATGCAGGAGCATTGTACAGTCATTTATGAGGAAGATGGATATGAAGTAGGCAGGGGATATTGTGTGCCGGGTGGCAACGTGGAACTTTGGCCTTCCAATCAGGAAGCACAGATGCAGTATGTGGTCAAAGAAACCGGAGAGAGCTTTGATGGCAGAAATGTGACACATGATATGACAGTACAGCTTCTGCCGGATACTGCTTATGGGATTGATGTGACGATCAATGGGGAAGTAAAACAATTTCCGAAAGGATCTTCTCTGCCGGAGGGTTATTGCTATATTGAGACATATCAGGATGGCTTCTATAAAGATACCTATGACTGCAGAGCGGGGAAAGAAAAGGTTGTGATCAACGAACCCATGACTTTGTTGGCTTTGCAGTGTGGAGATGATACAGATCGTCTGGAATATCTGATCGATTCTGCAGAAAGTCTGAAGACCTATGCATTATTATCAAAATATGGACGCATAGATGGAGAGGATGTATGTGCAGCAGACTTGAAGCTGACACAGGATATCACAGTGGACTTTATGCTGGAGAATTTTGAGGGAAGTCTGGATGGGCAAAACCATACGATCACGCTTGCCCTGACAGAGGATGAAACGCGTGGGAACTCTTTCGCCGGTCTGTTTCAGAATCTGAACGGAACGGTCAAAAATCTGACTGTCGATGGCAGTATGGAGATAGAAGAAAGTATCATAGTCGGTGGTCTTGCCGGTTATACATGGAGACAGACCGTAATCAGCAACTGCAGATCTGATGTGAATATCCGTGTATCAGGGAAAAATATATATGCAGGTGGATTCATTGGACGGACGAGTGGAAGTGTGCAGATCAGCGATAGCAGTATGAATGGGACAGTGACTGCAGAAGGCGGCGGTGACAGCAAACAAATAAGTTATATAGGAGGTTTGATCGGATATATAGATAGTGGCAGAGCTGTAATTGAGCGCAGTCATGTAACAGGTTTTATAGATGTAGGATCGAGATATACGATTGCATCTTTCATAGCCAATGAATCACGGAATGCGGATGGAATGGAGATAAGTAACAGTTATGCCAGTGGAGAGAGCAGACGCGGTATAACCGGTGATAGTAGAATTTATATATATGGCCTTGCCTTTGCGGAGGCGCGGAATGCAGGCGAAGGAAATAAAAAAGGAACATTGACCAACTGTTATGATTACAGCGTAGTGAGAGATGCAACCAATGGAAATCTTGATGACTATCTGACGGTCGGAGGCGCATTACAGACGGATAACTGCTATTATACGGCAGAGCAGTGTGCAGAACAGCAGGGACTGACGGGCGTGACAGAAGAACAGATCAAAAATGGCGCGTTATGTTATATGTTAAATCAGGGTAATACAAAAGAGCCGGTCTGGTATCAGACGATCGGGGCAGACCTGTGTCCTGTAACGGAAGCAGAAGGGCATGCAATTGTATATGGAAAACAGGACAGTGAAACGCAGGAGATGCATTATGGGAATGCGGAAGGAACGGTTGTCCCTGCGGAAAAACACAAATATCAATATGTTAAAATGTACTGGGATCAGGAAGAAGGATCTGTAAAAGCCTGCGGCGTTTTCCGCTGTGAAAACTGTAAGGAACCGGATATAAAAGATGCAGAGGTAACAGTGGAAAAAATCGAACCTGACTGTGAAAATGACGGAAAGATCATTTATACGGCAACGGTGATCAGGGATGGTAAAACCTATACAGACAAAACAGTAGAAAGTGTTCCTGCAACCGGTCACAAGTATGGAAGCTGGGAGCTGAATATATCCGGAAAAGGAGTAAGGGTATGTCAAAATCCGGGCTGCGGTAAGAAGGATTTTTGCGATCATAAGATCACCATAACGGCGCTGGATGGTACACCTGCTAATGATTCAGCGGAGAATGCGAAAGAAAACTATGATAACCTGTTTGATCATAAAAGGACCACGAAATGGTGTCTGCATGATTGTAAAAATGCATATGTGATCTTTGAAACATCGGTAGGTATTGCACCGGAAGAATATATTCTGGCTACAGCAAATGACAATCGGAGTAATCCGGGTAGAAATCCGAAATCCTGGAAATTATATGCTATGAATGCGGATACTGCACCCTCCAGATTGACGGATGGCTGGATCGAAATAGCTTCTGTTGAGAACGATACGAAGATGGAGGATATAAACTATAAAGAATATTGGTTTTCTATGACAAAGCCTGCAGAAAAATACCGCTATTTTAAACTGGAAATCGAGGGACCGCATGAGAACAGTGATGGTATCATGCAGTTATCCGAGATCAGGTTATTGCCGGAGACTAATACACGCAAAGAGTCCGTATCAGCAAATGATTGTATTTTGACAGATTATGAAGCAACTATCTGTAATATATGTGGATGTAATATTTCAGGAGAGCAGAAAACAGAAAAGCATGAGTATGTAAATGCTGTGATCGTACCGGATATTCAACTGAAAAGTGAAGCGACCTGTACAAAAAAAGCAGCTTATTATGCAATCTGTTCAAAATGTCATAAACTGAATCTGAATACTGTATTTGAAGACGGAGAAACGGTGGCACATAGCATCGGCAGTGTGGAAGGATATCGCTGGAATACAGATAACAGCTGCGATCTGCGGTATAAGTGTGAGGGATGTGGTAAGTTATTTTTCGAGAAAATGAACGTTGCAAAAGAGGTATTGCAGGAGCGTACCTGTATGCAGAATGGCAAACAGGTATACAAGGCTGTTTTAGAAGAAAACGGAAAAGAAATCGGCAAAACCGAAAAGACGGTTAAACTTCCTGCATATGGTCATGCACTTGCAGGCGGCAGACTGGAATTTACCGAATCGACAGGCACAGATGGTAAGCGGACGGTAACTGCTATGCTGCCAATCCACTGTAGTAATGATAACTGTACTTATGAGCAACTTATTCCTGCTATGGTAGAGGAGGGTAAGAATACAGCAGCCTGTGAGGCAGATGGCGTGATTCCATATACGGCAAAGGTGGTCTGGGATGAGCAGACTTATACGGATACTTATTATGTAAAGACGACAAAGACAGGACATACATTTAAGAGTCATGTACCGCAGAAGGATGCCACGGAAAAAGAGACTGGTGTAAAGGAATATTATACTTGTGCAAATTGTGACGGTAAGTTTGCAGATGAGGCATTGACAAAGTCTGTAACAGATGCAGAACTTGTTATTCCGAAGCTTGCGCCGAAGCCGAGCGCAGCACCAAGCCAGCAGCCAAGCGCAGCACCGAGCCAGAAGCCGAGCGCAGCACCGGTTATGATCCGCAGGAAGGATGGATCGGGTGTTACAATGTTAAATAAGAAGGAAGTCAGCTATACAGGGGCAAAGAAAACCAAAACAACGCTGACAGTACCTTCAAAAGTAAAAATCGGCAGGAAAAATTATAAAGTAACAAAACTTGCAGATTATGCTTTCAAAGGAAACAAGAAACTGAAAAAGCTGACACTTCCGAAAAACTGCTGTTATATTGGAACAGAAGCTTTTTCCGGATGTACGAAGCTTAAAACACTGACGATCAAGTCTGCCAAACTGACAGCGCAGACAGTTGCGGACAATGCATTTCAGGGAATGAGCAAAAAGACCGTGATCAAAGTGCCAAAGAGCAAGCTGAAAGAGTATAAGAAATTGTTCAGGGCAAAAGGGCTCAGTAAGAAGGTCAAAATAAAAGAAATTAAGAAAAAATAACATATAATACCGTAAAAAAGCCGTGTCATGGCAAAAAAACATGACACGGCTTTTACTGACTAAAAAATGTTTAAATTTCAGCTTCTGTTTAGGTAACTGTTTTAAAGTAAAAACGAATGTGCTAACATAAAGCCTTAGGAGGCGGAAAATGAGATTATTACTGGTAGAAGATGAAAAGGAGCTGGCAAGGGCACTTGTGACGGTACTGACTTATAATCATTATTCTGTGGATGAAGTATATGATGGTGAGCAGGCAGTGGTATATCTGGAAAACGGAAATTATGATGGTGTGATCCTGGATATCATGCTGCCAAAACTGGACGGGATTTCTGTCCTGAAAAAAATAAGGGCACAGGGGAATCAGGTTCCTGTATTGATCCTGTCGGCAAAATCGGCACTGGAGGATAAGGTGAACGGGCTGGACTGTGGGGCAGATGATTATCTGACAAAGCCGTTTGCGACAAAAGAACTTCTGGCACGCATACGTGCAATGACAAGGCGCAGGGAAAACGTAATGGAGCCAAATCTGCATTTTGAAGATTTGGAGCTTTCCGCAACTTCCTTTCAGCTTGGCTGCAATGGAGAATGGGTCTACCTTGCCAACAAGGAATATCAGATGATGGAAAAGCTGTTGAAGAATCCCAGATGTGTTCTCTCTGCCGAACAGTTTATTGAGGCAATCTGGGGTTATGAAAGCAATGTGGAAAACAATGTGGTCTGGACCTATATATCCAGACTGCGCAGGATTTTAAAACAGCTTGATTCCCATACGGTCATCCGGACGGCAAAGGGGATCGGTTTTGCATTGGAGAAAGACGATGATTAAGCAGCTACAAAGACGATTTATCAAAATTGCCATGCTTTCCTTCTGTATTGTGGTCTTTCTGATCGTAGGTCTGACAAATCTGTTGAATTATCTGCGTGTCAGACAGGAAATCGAGGAAAATCTGTCGGTTGTACTGGAAAATCTGGATGTGATCCAACAGACAGAAAAAAACTGGAAATGGAGCTATGGACGGAAGGATACGGAAGATAGCTACATATATGCGGAAGATACGGATACAAAAGAAGATATTGATGCTATTTTGAGCGGTGTCCGGTTTTTTACGGTGACACTGGATGCAGAAGGAAATGCGATCCGGACGAACACTCAAAATACCAATACAGTAGATGCCCGGCGTGCTTCGGAGATTGCGCTTGACCTGTATCGAAGAGGAAAAAAAGACGGCTATGGAAAGTATAACCGGTACAAGGCAATTTCTTCAGGAGACGATCTGATCTACGTTTTTGTTAATTGTAAGCGGAAGATACGGGAATGCAATAACATTTTGAAAGTAAGTCTGATCAGCGCAGTCATAGAGTTGATCGCAGTCTTTTTTCCGGTTTATTTCTTTTCAAGGGCTGTTGTCAGACCGGTGCAGGAAAGTGTAGATAAACAGAAAGCGTTTATTACAAATGCAGGGCATGAGATCAAAACGCCTTTGACGATCATAGATGCCAATACTGATGTCATCGAACTGACAAGTGGTGAAACCGAGTGGACGAAAAGTATCAGAAATCAGATCAGGAGGCTGACCAAGCTGACAGAGGAACTGGTGGGGCTTGCCAAACTGCAGGAAATAGAAGAATTGCCGGAGCAACAGAAAATTGATCTTTCTGCACTTTTGCTGGAAGCCTGTGAGCAATTTGAAACCGTAGCAAAAACACACCGGAAAAAATTGGACTGGGATCTGCAGGAAAATCTGGCCGTATTTGGAGATGAGGCAATGCTGGAACGTGTCCTCTCTATATTATTGGATAATGCGGTGAAGTATGCAGATGATGGAACTAAGATCTCCGCGGTTTTAAAGAAAAACGGAAAATATGTTGTGCTGGAAGTAAGGAATTATGCAGCCTGCATGAAAAAAGGAAAACATATGGATTTGTTTGAACGCTTCTATCGGGCTGACAGCTCCCATAACTCCACTACGGGCGGGCATGGAATCGGATTATCCAATGCACAGGCCATAGTGGAATTGCATAAAGGCAAAATAACGGCATACAGCCCGGCTGATGGGCAAATCTGTTTTCAGATCCGTCTGTAAAGGATATTTTATAGCAATTCTGACAAAATTTAAGTTGGTTTTAAGTAGGATATTTATACTATGCTAGGATTTTACGGGAAGTATCGGTATTTACAAATACCTATGACCGAATTTATTATTGATTACGAGTTGGAGGAAAGATACAGATGTCGGTTGTATCGTATTCATTTTTGCTGTTTTTATTGATCGTATGTATGGTCTACTATATTGTACCAAAGAAATGGCAGTGGGTTGTTCTGCTGGCAGCAGGCATTGTATTTTATGCCGGTGCCGGTGTGTCCTATCTGGCAGTTGTCGGACTGACAGCACTGGTTGTCTATGGCTGTTCGCTTCTGATGCAGAAAAATCTGGATCAGCAGGAAGAACTGCTCAAAGATGCAGACCGGAAAGCTGCTCGAAAGATCAAAAATGAAATGAAGCATAAGAGAAAACGGGTGCTTGTGGCAGGACTGATCGTTGTGATCGGTATTCTGGTGCTTTTTAAGGGCAGTGACTTCCTGATTGAGAATCTGAATGTTCTGCTATCGCATACCGTACATACACAGATCAGCGCATGGAAGCTGATCGCACCTCTCGGTATTTCTTTTTATTCATTTATGATGATCGCCTATCTGGTCGATCTGTATCATGGCAAGATCAGTGCACAGAAGAATTTTCTGAGGTATCTGACGTATGTGCTGTATTTTCCGCATATTACACAGGGACCGATCGGCAGGTATGATCCGCTCGGGACGGAAATGTTTGCAGAGCACCGGTTTGACTATGATATGTTCCGGAAAGGCATCTGGCTCATGATCTGGGGCTATTTCAAAAAGCTGGTAATTGCAGACCGCGTAGCTCCTTTTGTGACTACAGTGATCAAAAATGCACCGGATTATTCCGGACCGATCTTTTTACTGGTCGGTGTCGTCTATTCTATTCAGATCTATTGTGATTTTTCGGGTTGTATGGATATTGTGCGCGGATCTTCCGAATGTCTGGGAATCCGCTTAAAGGAAAACTTCCGCCGTCCGTATTTTTCACGCAATATGCCTGAGTTCTGGAGACGCTGGCATATTTCGCTCGGGGAGTTTTTCCGGGAAAATGTATTTTATCCGGTTTCTACTTCTGCGCTGTTTCTGAAACTGAACACAGCGGGCAGAAAACGGTTTGGAAATGAATGGGGCAGAAACATTGCTTCCTGTCTGCCTATTTTATGCGTCTGGATCCTGACAGGTGTCTGGCACGGAGCAAACTGGAATTATATCGGCTGGGGTGTTTACCATGGCATTCTGATCTGTTTATCCGCCATGTTTGAACAGCCGATCAAAAATCTGATGGAAAAAGCAAAGATCAATACTGATCATATGGCATTTCAGGTATTTCAGATGATCCGGACATTTTTCCTGTGTCTGATCGGACGACTGATCTTCCTCGGAAACGGACTTTCCGATTCCTTTTATATGATCGGATCTGCTTTTTGCAGACCACAGGCTGCTTATACAATGAAACTGTTTGTGCTGCGCAGGAAAGAATGGGCTTTTGTACTTGTCTGCATGCTGCTTCTGCTTGCGGTTTCGATCGCGCAGGAAATACTGGAACGCCGCGGGATCAATATAACGATCCGTGACTGGCTGGGCAACAGAAATGTGATCTTCAGGGGTGCGGTGCTTCTTGCAGGTGTTCTGCTGATCCTCTGCTTTGGTGTGTACGGAGCAGGTGCAGGTGCGACATTCATTTATGAGCAGTTTTAAACGGAGGAACGAAAATGAGTACAACAAGAAAAAAAGTGCTGAAAACGGTGGCGGGCATTTTAATCTTCCTGTTTTTGTTGACAACGATCATCAATCTGCTCGGACCGCTTTTCAGACCTAAGGGACAGGATTTTGACGGCTGGCAGTATTTTTATGCGGAAGACAAAAACAGTCTGAATGCAGTTATGATCGGTTCCAGTGCGATTTACAGGTTTTATGTGCCTGCACAGGCCTATGAGGAACAGGGATTTACCTCCTGTATGATTTCACAATCCTGCCAAAATATCAAAGCAGTTCCCTACATCATGGAAGAAGCGATAAAAACACAAAAGGTAGATTTGTTTGTCGTGGAAACGCGGCAGGTAGTTGTGGATCTGGTACAGGATCCGAAAAAGGCAAAAGAACGGGAAGAAAAGGAAAATTATTACCTGAGTATTGTCACATCGGGAATGAAACAGTCTCTGACCAGGGCAAAACTGATCCATGAACTGCTGATCCCGGATGAGGAAAACAATGAACTGGAGTGGCAGGTTCCGCTATTAAAATATCATGAAAATATTTTTGAAATTCCGGCAGATGACTGGCTGGAAAGGCTTTGTATGGGGAAAAGCCCATGTAAAGGATTCAGGCTCAGATATACGGCTAATGCGCAGGAAGAACCGAAAAAGACACCGGATGCAAGGTATGCGACCGTATCTTTACCGCAGGAATCCAGAGATGATATTGATAAAATTGTACAGACTGCTGAAAAATACGGAACAGAGCTTCTGTTTGTATCAACCCCTTATGTGTATACGGAAAACCGATATAATTATGAGTGCGCATTGGATGCTTATATGAAAGAGAAGCACTATCCGTTTCTGAATATGGGAAGTGCAGAGGTAAAGAGTGCGCTTGCACTTGATTATAAGGTTGATTTTTATGATTATCGTCATGTAAATATTTCGGGTGCAGAAAAGGTAACTTCATATCTGGCAGACTACTTACAGACGAATTATCAGTTTAAGAACAGACTCAATGAAAAGCAGAAAGAAGAGTGGGATACAGCTGTAATGTATTGGCATAAAGACGAACAGGAATATCTGAAAGATTGGGAGGATGAATGTGAAAAAAAATCTTAGAATGGAAACGATCAATAAAGTGATAGGCCCACTTTTGTTTATCGCAAGTCTGTATTTGCTGCCACATGGCGTCTTTGATACGTTCCAGTCGCGTGCGGCGATCGGAACTGTGCTCTGGATGGCATACTGGTGGATCACCGAAGCACTGGACTATGCGGTAACGGCATTTTTGCCGATCATTGTCAATGCCTTGTTTAATCTGGTAGACATGAAAGATGTCATTGCAAATTATGCATCTGAGACAATCCTGCTGCTTCTTGGTGCGTCCATCCTGACCGTGTCATGGGAGATTGTCGGACTGGACAAAAGAGTGGCGTGTGCATTCCTGAGTATTGTAGGAACCTCACTGACCACACAGATCCTGTTCTGGTTTCTGCTTTCCACAGCACTTTCCACGATCCTGCCAAATGCAGTTGTGACAGCAACGATCACACCGATCGCTGTTTCCATGCTGCGTTATCTGGGAATCGAAAAGGTATCCGAAAGCGAACCTGCATCGATCATTCTGATGTCGATCGCCTGGGGAGCGGGTATCGGTGGACTTGCTTCTCCGCTTGGCGGCGCCATGAATCTGGTTGTGGTAAACTACATCCAGGAGCTGACCGGACAGGAATATATGTACATGGACTGGGTCATCAAGTTTGCACCGATCATGCTTGTGCTGATCATATCCAACTGTCTGTATCTGATCTGGATCAAGCCAAAGCATGAAGGACTGGAAGGAAGTAAGGAATATTTCGTGAAAGTGCGCAAAGAGATGGGAAAGATGAGCAAGGAAGAGATTGTCTGTCTGACGATTTTTGTGATCGCAACTGTGCTTGCATTTACCAGAAATCTGTATGCTTCTGTCTTGCCGGGATTAAAACCTGCCTATGTCTTTATTATTGCAGCAGTGCTTTCTTTCCTGCTCAAGGACAGCAAGGGAGAACCGATCCTGCGGTGGAAACCGGTACAGGGTAAGGTGTACTGGTCGCTTATGTATATCTTCGCCGGTGGACTGGCAGTCGGAACACTTCTGACAAAGACAGGTGCAGATGTCTGTATCGGCAATTATGTCTCCCAAATGGGACTGACAGGCGGCTTTGTGACAGTGCTTGTGATCATCACGGTTACGATCATACTTTCCCACGTGACTTCGAATACGGCGACAGCAGCAGTGGCAATTCCGATTGTAATCTCCGTTATGAACGGAATCGGTGTCGATCCGATCCCTTATGTGTTTGTTGCCACAATTGGTGTAAACTTATCTTATATAATGCCGACTTCTGTACGAAGTGTTCCGGTCGGTTATGGACTGAAACCTTCTTATATGTTTAAAAAGGGATTGCTCCTGACCCTGATCGTGATCGCTCTGATGAGTGTCAGCGCATGGTTTTTACTGCAGAATGGTTGGTTTGCGCTCTGATCGGCCATACGTTTTATGAGATGCTGCGGACTGCTGCGCAGGGATGTATGAAAAAACAAGACCGGTAGAAAGAAAAGCGAAATCAAAGTCAAAAGGAAGAAAAACGAAAGGGGAAAGCACATGAGAAAAGACAGTGTACTTGCCTATATCAAAGAATATGCAAAAACGCAGCCTGATACACTGGCAGTATGCGAGCTGCGTAAAACAGTTACCTATGAACAATATTTCATGAATATCCGGAAAATGGCAGCAGTCCTGATGTCTGCGGGGATTCAGAAGGACGAGCATGTCATTTTGAAATGTACCCAGAACATCAATTATCTGACGATCTTTACAGCACTGCAGTATATGGGAGCGCTTCCTATTCCGGTGGAAAAAGCAACCATGCCTGAGCGCATGACAGAGATCGGAGCACAGGTAGAAGCAAAAACACTCATCTCTGATGCTGAAGCGGAAGGGATGCGGTTTTTCTCTGCCAAAGAGCTCGAAAAACAGATGGCAGAGGCAGAGCCGGCAGATTGCGGACTGCCAAAAGCGCAGAGCCGTTCTATGATCTTATTTACAACCGGTACAACCGGAAGATCAAAGGGCGTTGTAGTCAGACATATCAATGATGTGGCGGTTGCGGAAAATGTCATTGGCGGAACACATATGCGACCACACAATGTAGAGATCATTCCGATGCCGCTCAATCATGCATACGGGCTCAGAAGATATCAGTCCGATATGGTAAACGGCGGAACAGTCTGCCTGATGGATGGTATGGTATTTGTCGGAACCCTTTGGAAGCTGATGGAAAAATATCAGGCAAGCTCCATGGCACTTTCCCCAGCTTCGCTTGGTATGATCTTCAAGTTGTCCGGTGACAGGATCGCAGACTATGAAAGCCGGCTGGATTATATCCAGATCGGTTCCGCGCCACTTGTAGAAGCGGATAAACAGCATCTGCTCTCACTGATGCCAAATACAAGATTATACAATTTTTACGGCGCTTCCGAGGCAGGTTGCTCCTGCATTCTGGATTTTAACAGTTCGGATGACAAGCCGGGCTGTATCGGAAGACCGACGGTGAATTCCGTGATCCGTTTTACAGATGAAAACGGAAACACAGTAAGACCGGAAGATGTGAGCGAAGAAAAGCCGGCTCTGTTATCCTGGGGCGGCGATATTGTCATGGAAGGTTATTATAATGATCCGGAACTGACAAAGGAAGCGCTGGAAGACGGTTATGTGAAAACAAAGGATCTGGCCTACCTGGATGAAGAAGGCAGATGTATTCTGGTCGGACGTATGGACGATATCATCAATTACGGAGGCAGTAAGATCTCACCTGCAGAGGTGGAAGACTGTGCGAGAGGCTATACGGGGATCACAGACTGCGCATACAGCGCAAAGCCGGATCCAATCACGGGAGAAGTACCGGTCATGCTTGTCATTCCGGGCGAGGACTACGAAGAACAGGAATTGATGGAGTATTTGTCCGCCAGACTGGAAGCCTATAAGCTGCCCAAACAGATTTATGAGGTTACGGTATTGCCCAAAACCTTTAAAGGCACTATACTGAGAAAAGAAGTTCGGAAAATGCTGGATCAGTTCTAATGCTTTTTGAAAAATAATTCAAGAGGCAAAAGAAATGGATGAACAGTATATAGAAGAAGCATCGTTTAAAATAAAAAGAAAGTGAGGAAACACAAATGGAAGATTTTATCAAAATGCTCAAAGGCGTAAAACCGGACATTGATTTTGAACATGAAACAGCGCTTGTAGATGACGGACTGCTAGAATCTTTGGATATTATCTCGATCATTTCCGAGATTTCTGAAGTATATGGGGTATGGATCCCAAGCGATGAGATCATTCCGGATAACTTCAATTCCGCAGAGGCAATGTACGAGCTGGTGCAGGATCTGAAAGAAGAGTAATCGCATACTCTGGACTTTAGCTGTGTGCAAGGTCGTACAGCTTTTGAATATCGGCAGGTAAATGATCGGGCAGCATCTGATGGATCTTATCTTCGTTGCCATCCTTCATTGCCTGCTCGTAATACCAGCATTTAAACTGGATCATTGCCATATTTTTCTGAAGCTCCAGCATATCATGCTCCAGCGATTCCCGGCGGTTTTCAAACAGCTCTTTGCGCTGGGCATAAGTGGAAGGCCCCTCGGCACACCACGTCATAAACTGTTTGATCTCTTTGATCTCCATGCCTGTTTTTTTCAGACATTCGATCATACGCAGACATTCAATCTCTGTGTCGGAAAATTTGCGGATTCCGGAGACTCTCGTCATATGTGGAAATAATCCCTCTTTATCATAATACCGGAGTGTGGAAACCGGTAATTGAAACATTTCAGATACTTGTCCGATTGTATACATAGAATAAATCCTCGATTCTGCCATACCTTTTTATATCAACATAAAGTCAACTTCAGCATAGCAGAAACCAAAAGAAATTACAAGAAACATACGAAAAGAAATATGTCCTTGCTATCTTTCCTATAGTAGTGGTAAAATAAACCGTATGCAGGATTAGTCTATCGGTAGGGCGCCAGCTTCCCAAGCTGGATAGGCGGGTTCGACTCCCGTATCCTGCTTTTTTTTGAGGGTAAAAATGCTGTAAAAACAGCTATGAATCATAGGGAGGACAAAAGAATGAGTATGAATATTGTATGTTTGGATCTGGAAGGCGTTTTAGTACCGGAGATCTGGATCGCATTTGCAAAGGAAAGCGGTATCCCGGAGCTGACCCGTACAACGAGGGACGAACCGGATTACGATAAACTGATGAACTGGAGACTTGGCATTTTAAAAGAGCATGGTCTTGGCTTAAAGGAGATCCAGGATACGATCGCAAAGATCGATCCAATCCCGGGAGCAAAAGAGTTTCTGGATGAGCTCAGAAGTATGACACAAGTGATCATCATCAGTGATACGTTTACACAGTTTGCAGGTCCTTTGATGAAGAAGCTGGGCTATCCGACGATCTTCTGCAACACACTTGAAGTAGCAGAGGACGGAGAGATCACAGGCTTTAAGATGCGTATTGAGAATTCCAAGCTGACTACGGTCAAAGCACTGCAGTCAATCGGCTATGAGACGATCGCAAGCGGC
>ERZ779898.718-NODE-718-length-13700-cov-2.460462_pt1 | contig 13700 bp, 15 predicted proteins | sample MGYA00511902_ERZ779898 | MGnify/ENA primary metagenome ERZ779898 (study PRJEB29588, sample SAMEA2144588) | human gut metagenome | biome: human gut; feature: human-associated habitat; material: faeces | place: Denmark | collected 2008/2010 ...
AAGAAGAACCTTTACAGGGGCTGATCCGGTGTTACGAACATCTGGGACTTCCTGCACAGGCGAGGAGCTATGCGGAAGAATTAAAACATCGACAGAATGAACAAACAGATAACTGAAAATAAATTTTTCACACGCAAATTTGTGCCTGCACAAGGGACGAAAGTCTCTGAAAGCTTGCAGGTTTTGAGAAAGGCATGGTTATTAACATGAAGTGGGAAGAAAACGTACGTAAGGTGGTTCCTTATGTGGCAGGAGAGCAGCCGAACCGCCCGAACATGATCAAGCTGAATACGAATGAGTGTCCTTATCCTCCTGCCCCGGGAGTGCGGAAGGCAGCAGAAAATATGGAGAGTGCGGCACTGCGCTTATATCCGAATTCAAATGCGCAGCCCCTGGTGGACGAGTTGGCAGCATATTATGGTGTGAAACCGGAACAGGTATTTGTAGGTGTGGGATCCGATGATGTATTATCCATGGCATTTCTGACATTTTTCAACAGCGGAAAGCCGATCCTGTTCCCGGATGTGACTTATTCCTTCTATGATGTATGGGCGGATCTGTACCGGATTCCTTATCATACCTGTGCGCTGGATGAGAACTGGCACATGAACCCTGAAGATTACAAACAGCCCAACGGCGGTGTGATCTTCCCGAATCCCAATGCACCGACAGGCCTTTTGGAGGATCTTTCCGTGATCGAGGAGATCGTGCAGGCAAATCCTGATGTCGTAGTGATCGTGGATGAAGCATATATTGATTTTGGGGGAGAAAGTGCGCTGCCACTGATCAAAAAGTATGACAATCTGCTTGTGGTACAGACATTCTCCAAATCGCGCGCCATGGCGGGCATGCGGATTGGATATGCGATGGGAAACGCAAAGCTGATCCGGTATCTGAATGATGTGAAGTTTTCAACCAATTCCTATACAATGAACCGTCCGTCCCTGCTGCTGGGCGTTGCGGCGGTAAAAGATGATGCGTATTTTAAACGGACAACGGCAAAGATCTCAGCAACCCGCGAGCGGGTAAAGCAGGCACTGAAGGAGCTTGGTTTTACTTTCCCGGATGCAAAGAGCAACTTTATTTTTGCAACGCATAAGAGCGTGCATGCGGTAGAACTGTTTGAAGCACTGAAGCAGCAGAATATTTATGTCCGTCATTTTTCGGATCCGCTGATCGATAATTATCTGCGCATCACGATCGGAACAGATGAGGAAATGGACGCATTTATCAGCTTTGTACGTTCTTATCTGCAGAAAAAAGATTAATAAGTAAAAAATAAAAGGAGTATTTATGTTGAAAAAGTATTTATTGGTGTTTTTTGTTTCTATGGTACCACTGATCGAGCTGCGAGGTGCGATTCCGTATTCCCAGCTTCCGCGTGTCAGTCTGCCGCTTCTGCAGGCATATATTGTCGCTGTGATCGGAAATATGGTTCCGGTTCCGTTTATTTATCTTTTTGCAAGACGTGTGCTGGAATGGGGCGCTGATAAGCCGGTGATCGGTAAGTTTTTCCGTTTCTGTCTGGAAAAAGGTGAAAAGGGTGGACAAAAGCTGCAGGAAAAGGCAGGAAGAGGACTTTTTGTGGCACTGCTTCTATTTGTCGGTATTCCGCTGCCGGGCACAGGCGCATGGACAGGAACACTCGCTGCCAGCATTCTGGATATGGATTTTAAATCCAGTATTACAGCGGTCATGCTTGGCGTGATCTTAGCCGGTATCATTATGGGTGCGGCAAGTGCCGGTCTGTTCGGCGCACTGGGTGCTATTTTCTAGGAGGCAGCTATGGCAAGTTACGAAAGTTTTGCAAAGGTATACGATGAACTCATGGACAATGTTCCTTATGACACATGGACGGAGCATCTGATCAGAGATCTGAAGGAATACGACATAACAGATGGGCTGATCTGTGAACTTGGCTGTGGAACCGGAAATGTCACGACAAGGCTCAGTAAAGCCGGATATGATATGATCGGTGTGGATGATGCAGAGGAAATGCTTTCCGTTGCAAGAGAAAAGCAGGACAGCGAACAGATCCTGTATTTACAGCAGGATATGCGCAGCTTTGAGCTTTACGGAACGGTCAGAGCCGTGGTCAGCATCTGCGACTGTATGAATTATCTGCTGGAAGAGGAAGATCTTCTCAAGACATTCCAGCTTGTTAATAATTATCTGGATCCTGACGGCATTTTTATTTTTGATTTCAATACAATCTATAAATATAAGGAAGTCATGGGTGATACCGTCATAGCGGAAAACCGGGAAGATTGCAGCTTTATCTGGGAAAACTACTATGATGTGGAGGAAGAGATCAATGAATATGACCTGACGATCTTTGTACAGACGCAGGAAGATCTCTTTCAGAGATTTACGGAAACGCATCTGCAGCGCGGCTATACGCTCGAACAGATGCAGGAAATCCTGCAAAAAGCGGGACTTGTATTTTTAAAAGCAATCGATGTGGATACGCAGGGGGAAGTAACAGAGCAGACGGAGCGGATCTGTATCATTGCCAGAGAACATGGAAAACGAAAGGAAGCATGATTTTGTCAGATTATATTGTAAGAGCAACGGCAAAGCAGGCACAGATCAGAGCCTTTGCCATTACTTCAAGAGAAATTGTAGAAACAGCACGTCAGAAGCACAACACCCCCCCGGTCTTTCCAGCCGCACTTGGCAGATTACTCAGTGCAGGTGCAATGATGGGCAGCATGTTAAAGGCGGATACGGATATACTGACGCTGCAGGTAAAGGGCGACGGTCCGATGCACGGACTGACGGTAACAGCAGATGCAAAGGCACGTGTCAAAGGCTATGCGGATGTACCGGATGTTCTTCTGCCACCGAATGCAAAAGGCAAGCTGGATGTTGGCGGCGCGATCGGAAACGGTATTTTAAGTGTGATCAAGGATATGGGACTGAAGGAGCCTTACTGTGGACAAACCGTATTGCAGACAGGTGAGATCGCGGAGGATCTGACCTATTATTTCGCAACCTCCGAGCAGGTTCCTTCCTCAGTTGGTCTGGGTGTCCTGATGAATAAGGATAATACTGTCAGACAGGCAGGCGGCTTTATTGTCCAGCTCATGCCATTTGCGGAGGAAGAAACGATCGAGCAGTTAGAGCAGAACCTGAGCTGCATTTCGAGTGTAACCTCTATGCTGGAAGAGGGAAAAACGCCGGAAGGTATTCTGGAAGTTTTGTTTGAAGGAATGGATCTGGAGATCGTGGATATGATGCCTGCTTCCTTCTACTGCAACTGCAGCAAGGAGCGTGTGGAGAAAGCGATCATTTCCGTTGGAAAGAAAGAAATTACTGAGATGATCCGGGAAGAAAAACCGATCGAGGTGAATTGTCATTTCTGTAACACTGCGTATACGTTTACGCCGCAGGAACTGCAGGAATTGCTTAAAAAGTGTACAAAATAGAGTCAAATGAGGAGGATGGAACATGCAGCACGGTTTTATCAAGGTAGCTGCCATTACACCACAGATCAGGGTGGCAGATCCGTATTATAATGCAGAAAAAATATGTGAGAAGATTGCAGAGGCAGAAGAGCATGGCGCAAAGATCATGGTATTTCCGGAGCTGTGTCTGACCGGGTATACATGTCAGGATCTGTTTTTACAGGATACGCTGCTTTCTGCGGCAGAAGACGCACTCAGACAGATCGTCGCCGCAAGTGATGGGATCGATGCACTGATCTTTGTCGGACTTCCTTATGAAAAAGATGGCAAGCTTTATAATGTGGCAGCAGCGATCAACTGCGGCGAACTGATGGGATTTGTGCCAAAGAGAAATATCCCGATGTACGGTGAATTTTATGAAGGACGGCATTTTACACCGGGCAATCGTCTGCCGGTGATCGTAGAGTTTGACGGACAGGAAGTACCGTTTGGAACCGATATTTTATTTACGGCGGATGCGATTCCGGGTCTTTGTGTGGCGGCAGAGCTTTGTGAGGATCTCTGGACGCCTGATACCCCGTCTACTTCCCATGCACTTGCAGGGGCAACGGTGATCGTCAACCTTTCTGCTTCCGATGAAACAGTCGGAAAGGACAGCTACCGGGAGATGCTTGTCAGCGCAACGAGTGCAAGATTGCTCTGCGGTTATATTTATACAAGTGCGGGAGAAGGCGAATCCACACAGGATCTTGTTTTCGGCGGACATAATCTGATCGCGGAAAACGGAACGATTTTAAAAGAGGCGAAGCGTTTCACAAATGAAACGGTTTATGCGGATCTGGATATCGAAAGGATCCGTCTGGAAAGAAGGAAGATGTCCACTTTTACGCCGGATCAGAATCCGGAATATATGGTAGTGCCGGTTGCACTTGTCCGGGATGAAACCTATCTGGAACGAGAGTTCCCAATGCTTCCGTTCGTTCCTTCCGTTGCAGAAGAGAGGAACAGACGCTGTGAAGAAATTTTGTCGATCCAGTCCTGCGGGCTGAAAAAGCGTTATGCGCATACTGGCTGCCAGACTGCGGTGATCGGTATTTCAGGCGGTCTGGATTCCACACTTGCCCTGCTTGTGACAGTACGCGCATTTGATATGCTGGGACTGAAAAGAGAAAATATTCTGGCTGTGACCATGCCATGCTTTGGCACAACGGACAGAACGTATGACAATGCCTGTAAACTTGCTAAAACGCTTGGTGCCACACTGATCGAGGTAGACATTAAGGCTTCTGTAAAACAGCATTTTGCGGATATCGCACAGGATATGGGTGTGCATGATGTGACGTACGAAAACGGACAGGCAAGAGAGAGGACACAGGTGCTGATGGATATTGCCAACCAGAAGGGCGGTATGGTGATCGGTACAGGTGATATGTCAGAGCTGGCACTTGGCTGGGCAACGTATAACGGAGATCATATGTCCATGTACGGCGTGAATGCGGGAGTTCCGAAAACGCTTGTCCGCCATTTGGTTCGTTATTATGCGGATACTTGTGAATATGAGGAATTACAGGCTGTACTTCTGGATGTGCTGGCTACGCCGGTAAGCCCGGAGCTGCTTCCACCGGAAAACGGTACGATCTCCCAGAAGACAGAAGATCTGGTCGGCCCTTATGAACTGCATGATTTCTTCCTGTATTATATGCTGCGTATGGGTTTTGCACCGGACAAGATCTACCGGATCGCCTGTATGGCATTTGCAGGTGTCTACGATGAAGAAACAATACTGAAGTGGCTGAAAACATTTTATAAGCGTTTCTTTGCACAGCACTTTAAACGTTCCTGTCTGCCGGATGGCCCGAAGGTCGGTAGTGTTGCGGTATCACCCCGGGGAGATCTGCGAATGCCATCGGATGCATCCGCAAGGATCTGGCTCGAGAAGCTGGAGGAACTGTAGAAGCCGGAATGTCAGCTTTCCGGCTGTTCATCGGCTGTGGGCACAGCTTTTTGCAAGGTCTGTGTGATCGCACCGAGAAGAACGCTGCTCGTATACCTGTTTTCATCGGAAAAGGTGATCTGGTCAAGTGGCTGCCCAGCATAGATCTGACTGACGAGCGTATCAAAGGATGGCTCAATGAGAGGATACATGGTAGTCACAGCTTCACTTAAATTGACAAGCCGTATGGAATTGATATGTTCTGCATCAAGCACGATCTCGATTTCCAGACTATTTTGTCCGAGCGCAAGTGAAGTGGTATAGACACCCGGTATGTAGCTTGTGGTTGTGGTTTCCTGTGTCTGTTTTTTATCCGGGACAAACATCATGACGAGAAGCACGATAAACAGGATGCCAAGCAGGACAAAGATACCGGTATAGATCAGCTCTTTCATATGAAGGACAACAATTTTTGTTTTAGAGTGCATGATCTGCCTCCCAAAGTAAGATTTGTATAGCATATGAACCGGGACAAAAAAGTATGACAGTGATTATATGCGATATTGACAAACGCACAGTTCAGCTGTTATCATAGACAAGAACAAAGGCGTTCTTACGGGAGTAAGAGCGCCCTTTTTTGTCATGGCGATGAGGAGAATGGATGCCATGCTTGCATGGGCAGACATTCGACGACCGCTGATCAGAGCGAGATTTGAGGAGCATATCTCGTCTCTGTAGCGAGGAAGAAAACCAAACACATTTCAATATCAACTAAGAAATAGAAAGGGAAAGGAAAAGGAATATGAAAAAGACCTACACACGAGAAGATGTGATCGCAGAGGTACAGGATAAAGATGTGGAGTTTATCCGCCTGCAGTTCACGGATATGTTCGGACAACTGAAAAATCTGGCAATTACATCCAGCCAGCTGGAACGTGCGCTGGATAACCGTTTCTCCTTTGACGGATATGCGGTAAACGGTTTTGAGAACGGAGAACGTTCCGATCTGTATCTGTATCCTGATTACAGTACATTGGAGATCTTCCCATGGAGACCACAGCAGGGAAAAGTAGCAAGACTGATCTGTGATGTTTATACTGCGGATGGCAAGCCGTATGAAGCTGATCCGCGCTACATTTTAAAACGTGCTATTGGGCATGCAGCAGAGCTTGGTTACTCTTTCCAGGTCGGACCGGAATGTGAATTTTTCTTATTCCACACAGATGAAAACGGACTACCTACCACACTGACACACGAGCAGGCAGGCTATCTGGATCTGAGCCCGCTTGATCTTGGCGAAAATGCCAGACGTGATATGGTGCTGACACTTGAGGACATGGGCTTTGTCATTGAAGCTTCCCACCATGAAAAAGCACCTGCACAGCATGAGATCGATTTCCAGTATGATGAGGCACTAGCAACGGCTGATAATATCATGACGTTCAAGATGTCAGTCAAGTCGATCGCAAAGCGTCATGGTCTACATGCAACCTTTATGCCAAAGCCGAAATACAATGAGAACGGCTCCGGTATGCATATCAATATGTCACTGTTCCATGATGGCAAAAACATTTTTGCCGATGAAAAGGATAAGATGGGACTCAGCAAGGAGGCATATTATTTTATCGGTGGTCTGATGAAGCATATGAAGGGAATCACAGCCCTGACCAATCCACTGGTAAATTCGTATAAACGTCTTGTTCCGGGCTATGAAGCACCGGTTTATATTGCGTGGAGTACAACAAACAGAAGTCCGCTCATTCAGATTTCTGCAGGTAAAGGCGCAGCAACCAAGGTGGAACTCCGCTCGCCGGATTCCGCTGCCAATCCGTATCTGGCACTTGCGGTCTGCTTAGAGGCAGGTCTTGACGGTATCCGGAATAAGATCATGCCGCCAAAGAGTGAGAATTGTAATCTGTTTGAGATTTCCTTAGAAGAATGCCATAAAAAGGGAATTGAAGTATTACCGGGCACTTTATATGAAGCAGTACAGGAAATGGAAAAAGATCCGCTGATCAAAAAGGTGCTGGGAGAAGATATGTTTACCAAGTACGTGGATGCCAAGCATGCGGAATGGGATGAAAGTAAGCGGCAGATCACACAGTGGGAACTGGATCAGTACCTGTTCAGATTCTGACACCGCTCCGAGTAGTTTTATGAGAGAGAACGGATAAAACGAAAGGAGGTGTTCGTGTGACCAGCATAATTGTAGTATTACCGAAACTGGATGACAGTAAAACAATTAAGAACCTGCTGGTACGAAACGGATTTCAGGTCGCGGCGGTCTGCGGATCGGGTTCGCAGGCGATCAGTGTCGCGGATAATCTGGATGACGGTATTGTAATATGTGGCTATAAACTTGTTGATATGATGTATTCTGAGTTGCACGACTATCTTCCTCCGGGATTCGAAATGTTGCTTATGGCTTCCAGCCATCTGCTGGCAGAATGTGTGGGAAGTGATATCATGTCACTGTCCATGCCATTGAAGCTTCACGATCTTTTAAATACCGTGGAGCTGATGACCAACTCGATCGAATATAAGAGAAAGAAACGGAAATCCCAGCCAAGGACAAGAAAGCCGGAGGAGATCGCCTTGATCAACGAGGCAAAGGCACTCCTGATGAGCCGGAATAACATGACTGAGGAAGAGGCGCACAGATACATACAAAAATGCAGTATGGACAGCAGCACCAATCTGGTCGAAACCGCCCAGATGGTACTCGCAGTGATGCAATAATTGTAATGATTTTGCAAAGCAAAATCATTATGTAGCCTCAGCCATTGCCGAAGGCAATTTTCATGGCTGAGGTTCCCATAATTGTCGTATATTTGCGAAGCCTGTCACATATTTGCGAAGCCTGTCACATATTTGCGAAGCAAATGTGCGACTAAAATGTGCGACTAAAATGTGCGACCAAAATGTACGACTAAATAACAAAACGGAACAATCCGTAGGGTATCGTAAGTCTAATAAAATAAGTTCCATAACAGAAAGGCGAAATTATGAAATTTACAAAAATGCACGGCTGTGGCAACGATTACGTCTATGTCAACGGCTTTACAGAAAAAGTTGCCGATAAACCAAAGGCAGTTGTCGCACTTAGTGACAGACACTTTGGAATCGGTTCCGATGGCGTGATCTTCATCAATCCATCGCAGCAGGCTGATTTTGAAATGGAAATGTATAATGCCGATGGCACCAGAGCGGAAATGTGCGGAAACGGAATCCGCTGTGTCGGTAAATATGTATATGACCATGGCATGACAGATAAAACAAGTATTACCGTCGAAAGCTTCGGTAAAGTGAAATACCTGGATCTGACCGTGGAAAACGGAAAAGTTGTAAAAGTAAAAGTGAATATGGGTAAGCCAGAGCTAACTGCAAAGGACGTGCCTGTCGTATCGGTACACGAGCAGGTGATCGACGAAGAGATCATTGTAAAAGGAAAGTCATACCGCATGACCTGCGTGTCTATGGGTAATCCGCATGCAGTTGTCTTTATGGATGATGTAGAGCATCTGGCGATCGAGGAGATCGGTCCTTATTTTGAAAATCATGAAAGATTCCCTAATCGTACCAATACCGAATTTGTACAGGTAATTGATGACAGCCATGTAAAAATGCGTGTCTGGGAACGTGGTACGGGTGAAACGCTTGCCTGCGGAACAGGCTGCTGTGCAACGGCTGTGGCATGTGTTTTAAATCGCCTCACGGGAGCACATGTAACGGTACAGGTGCTGGGCGGTGAGATTGAGATCTACTGGGATCAGAAAGAAAACCTTGTTTATATGACCGGTCCTGCAGTGACCGTCTTTGAAGGAGAAACGGAGGAAGCATATGTTTAAAGTAAACGAAGACTATTTAAAGTTACCCGGCAGTTACCTTTTTTCCACGATCGGAAAGAAAGTAAACGCATTTGCAAAGGAGAACCCGGATAAAAAGATCATCCGTCTGGGAATCGGCGATGTGACCCAGCCACTTGCACCGGTGATCATTGATGCACTGCATAGTGCGGTTGCGGAGATGGGCGTAGCAGAAACCTTCCATGGCTATGCACCGGATCTTGGGTATGAATTTTTGCGAAAAGCTATTGCGGAAAATGATTATAAGATGCGTGGCTGTGATATCAGCCCGGATGAAATTTTTGTATCGGATGGTGCCAAGTGCGATTCCGGTAACATTCAGGAAATATTTGCCAAGGATAACAAGATCGCTGTCTGTGACCCTGTTTATCCGGTTTATGTAGATACCAATGTTATGGCAGGAAGAGCAGGCGAGTATGATCCGAAGACAGAAACATGGAGCAATGTGATCTATATGCCATGTACCGCAGAAAATGATTTTGCACCGGAGCTGCCAAAGGAAGTACCTGATATCATTTATCTGTGCTTTCCAAACAATCCGACCGGTTCCACGATCACAAAGCCGCAGCTGCAGGAATGGGTTAATTATGCAAATAAGCATGGCAGTGTGATCATTTATGATGCGGCATATGAAGCTTATATCAGTGAGGACAATGTACCACACAGTATTTATGAATGTGAAGGGGCAAGAACCTGTGCGATCGAACTGCATTCCTTCTCCAAAAATGCAGGCTTTACGGGAGTTCGTCTTGGCTATACGGTAGTACCGAAGGATCTGAAGGCAGGAGATGTGATGCTGCATTCTCTCTGGGCAAGAAGACATGGTACAAAATACAACGGAGCACCTTATATCCAGCAGCGTGCAGGTGAAGCTGTTTACAGTCCGGAAGGTAAGAAGCAGTTAGCAGAACAGGTTGCTTATTACATGAAAAATGCAGCATACATCAAGGAAGGCTTGAAGAACGCAGGCTATACGGTTTCCGGTGGTGTGAATGCGCCTTATATCTGGCTGAAAGCACCAAACGGTATGACAAGCTGGGAATTCTTTGATTATCTGCTGGAAAAGGCAAATGTAGTCGGAACACCTGGTTCAGGCTTTGGTCCAAGCGGAGAAACATATTTCCGTCTGACTGCATTCGGTACTTACGAAAACACAGTAGAAGCGATCGAGAGAATCAAGAAGCTGTAAGCATATGATTTGAGATGACGCAAACATGTGCTTCAAGAAGAGGTAAGTAATAGACTCACGAAGTTGTAAATGCATGGTTCATGAAGTATTAAGTGTATGACTCAATATGAAGTTTTAATTTTGGTTTGTTATGTTATGTGGTAGATAGACAGGTAGTGTGTAAAATACCCGGGAACACCTTATGATAAGGTTCTCCCGGGTAAACTGTTTTCCGGGGGAATTATTTCCGGAATAATCCTTGACAAAATACCGGATATCCATGAATAAATAGTAAAAAACAGGATCCTGCAAACCCAACAAAAAAGTAGATACAAAATGAAAAAATTGATGTAGAATATCCATAAATGGTTGACACAGAAACGTAATACTACTGTCAGAAAGGAGTTTTATGTGACAGATCAAGAATTTGAATCATGCATGATCCTGATGACACAGGGAGACCGGGAAGGCCTCCGCCTTGTGTATGAGGAATATATCGGTTACATTTATGCAATCGTGCTGGATGTACTGAAGAATAAAGAGAATGCGGAGGACATAAGCACGGATTTCTTTTTGAAGCTCTGGCATATAGCGGATACTTATAAGCCGGGCAACGGACACAGAGGCTGGATGGCACGCATTGCAAGAAATATGTCGATTGACTTTATCCGAAAGCATAAAAGGGAAGAACTGAATGATATGCAGCAGGCAGCAGAGGAAGGTGACAGAGAAGGCGCAGGCAGTCTGTATGAGGGTGATGTGACGAGCCAGATCGAGGAGGAAGTGATCTCGCAGATGTCATTGACGGAAGCTCTTTCGTATCTGAATGAAAAGGAGAGGGAGGTCATCAATCTGAAGATCATTGCGGATATGACCTTTAAAGAAATAGCGGAGCTTTTGCAGACGCCGATGGGTACGATCACCTGGCGGTATCAGAGTGCGATCAAAAAGCTTAGGAGATGTGGATATGAGTAAGAAGTTTGAAGAAGCGTATAAAGAGTATTTAAACAGCCAGGCACCGGATCTGTGGGGGCGGATCAATGACAGGCTGGATGCAAAGCAGCAGGATTGTCTGGGAAGAATGGCAGACGATAATGTGGCAGAACTGCGCCGGCAGAAGCATCGACGCGCAAAAAAGAACCGTGGCAGATATATTCGTCTGTACGGTGCGATCGCAGCCTGTGTGGCGGCTCTCATTTTGGCAGTTCCGGTTCTGCGTATAGTCAAAGGCGGCTCCGGTAGTCAGATGGACAGTTATGAGCTGGCAAAGGTTGAAAACGGTGAAATCGTTTGTGCATCCGAGCCGCACTTCACAGCTCAGTGTATCCGTGTTCCCGTTTCAAACGGTCATATGGGTGCAGTATTCATGAGATTCGCAGACAAGGCTCCGTCAAAGGAAGAAATTCTCAAGGTGTGGGAAAACTTCTCGGGCGAGCCGCAGAAGCTTGCACTTCCCAGCGCACCGAAGCAGTTCCTCCACTATTTCACAGAGGACAATATGCCGCAGACAAAGTTTCAGCGTGACCTCGAGGGCGGCATGGCAGTCAGCATCGGCAGACTCCGTGAGGACACTCAGTACGACTATAAGTTCGTGTGCCTTTCACACAACACCCTCCGCGGTGCCGCCGGCGGCGCAGTTCTCCTTGCAGAGCTTCTCTGTGCAAAGGGATATATGGACTGATAAACACATCATATCGTTAAAAAGACAGGAATTCATTTTCCTGTCTTTATTTTTATATAAGGAGCGTTTTAATGAAACAAACAGTTTTTACGGGTGCGGCATGTGCCATAGTCACGCCGTTCGACGGAAACAGGAAGGTTGATTACAAGGCTCTAAAAAAACAAATTGATTTTCAAATTGAACGGTACGGATGCAATCGTCGTCTGCGGTACAACGGGTGAAAGCGCCACCCTTGACTCAAGGGAACGACGTCAGGTAATCAAAACAGCGGTCAAGCAGGTAAACGGCAAGGTTCCCGTTATCGCAGGCACGGGCGGCAACAACACACAGGACGTTATAAAGAAAAGTCAATCGGCGGAATCGCTCGGCGTTGATGCACTGCTGATAGTTACGCCTTACTATAACAAATGCTCGCAGGAGGGATTGGTAGAGCACTATTCACGCATAAGCGACAGCGTAACAAAGCCGATAATCGTTTATAATGTGCCGTCACGAACGGGAGTGAACATAAAACCCGAAACCTACAAACGACTCAGCCAAATTGAAAATGTTGTGGCAACAAAAGAAGCCAACGGAGACCTTTCCGCACTGATGAAAACACTTATGCTTTGCGGTGACGAATTGGATATATACTGCGGCAACGACGACCAGAGCGCTGCCTTTACCCTGCTCGGAGGAAAAGGAACAATTTCCGTTCTCTCTAACATAATGCCGCAGGCGTCCCATGATATAGTGTCGGCGGCACTCGACGGAGATGCAGATTATGCAACCGCTCTCCAGCTTCGGTATCTCGGCTTGTGTAACGTGCTTTTCTGCGACGTAAACCCGATGCCGGTCAAATATGCAATGGCACAAATGGGCACAGACAGCGGAGTTTGCCGCCTTCCTCTCACCCGTCCGAGCGACTCGGCAAAGGAAAGGATTGATTACACGCTGAGATATCACGGATTGATTGAGTAAAAATAACATCATTTAAAAATTATACAGGCTCCTCTTTATCCCTACCGAAGCTTTGAGCGTTCCCCTGCATTTGAGGCAAAATCCGCTCCTGCCGGCTTCCATGCAAAAATCCCCTCTTGACATGTCTCGAAAATGAGTTATAATATACACGAACATTTGTTCAGATAATAAATCGGGAGGTCAGATTATGTATGTCAAATACAACCGAGAATATGTGACAATGTATATAGAAGTGCTTCCCGAAGGGCAGGTCGTGCCGCTGAGCATACTCTGGAAGGACGGCAGAAAATTCACTGTTGAGCAGATTATAAACATCAAGAACAATTCCCCTGTCCGTTCGGGCGGCAGAGCTACAAAATATACCCTGATTATTCAGGGTCAGACCCGTGACTTTTTTGTTGATGACGGCAAATGGTTTGTTGAGACACGGGCATTTATATAATTGCAAACGGGCTGACAAAACATGTCAACCCGTTCGCATATAAACATTTTTATTTTATTGTAGCTTTTGTCCGCAGTTTGAGCAGAACATACTCCCTTGAACGACTTCGGCACCGCAGCTCGGGCATACATTTCCGAGCTTCTCTCCGCATTGGTTGCAGAACTTTGAACCGACAGGCAGTTGTGCGCCGCATTTCGGGCACGCCATTGTTTCGGCTGCAGTGTGTGCCGAATGTTCCGCTCC
>ERZ779898.721-NODE-721-length-13689-cov-2.915505_pt1 | contig 13689 bp, 8 predicted proteins | sample MGYA00511902_ERZ779898 | MGnify/ENA primary metagenome ERZ779898 (study PRJEB29588, sample SAMEA2144588) | human gut metagenome | biome: human gut; feature: human-associated habitat; material: faeces | place: Denmark | collected 2008/2010 ...
GGCCCCCGGCATGAAGCCGCCGAGGAGCTCCGGCAGGTACACATACACCGCGGCCCAGACATAGCCCGCGAGGAAGCTGCACAGATACCGCGGCAGGTCCTCCCCCTTCGCGCCGAAGGCCATGGTCAGGAAGAAGCCCACGTACACGCACCAGAGGTATCCCCCGAGCGTCCCGCCTATCAGCAGATACGCCGCCGTGACGAGTGCGAAGGCGCTCCCGCGCACCAGCGCCGTCCTCAGGGCGGAGCGGGTGTCCATGCGTCAGCCCTCTGCGCCGGCCGCGGGGGGCGGGGCGGCGGGCTCGTGCTTCGGCTGCATGGCCCTGCGCTTGCGCTCCTTGCTGGTCACGACGTAGACCATCATGATAACGGTGATGGCGTAGGGGATGGCGGATGTGAGGTCGGAGCTGATGTAGTTTTGCAGTCTCAGACCTATGGCGTCGAAGAAGCCGAACATCAGCGCGGCCAGATAGGCCTTGGCCGGGTTGGCGGCGGCGAAGATGACGCAGGCGAAGGCGATGAAGCCTTGGTATAATGGCGTCGGGTATAGAGCGTATCAAGCGGTTCGCCCTTTACCTTTCTCACTACATGAGGCACATAATAGTATCCCCTGTTGGCAATGGTAGCACCCAGGTTAGCTATCTGCAACGGCGTGAGGTTAACCTCACCCTGACCGATAGAAATACTGATTACCGTCAGTCCGTTCCATGAACCATTATAAGCCTTATCATAGAACTGTGCATTCGGAATCAGACCGCGTTTCTCGCCAGGCAAGTCGATGCCCAACTTATATCCGAATCCCATGCTCACCATATAATCTTTCCATACGGTCATCGCATTCTGTACGCTGCCATACTTCTTGCGGTTACCTATCATATAGTAAAGACCCCAACAGAAGTAACCGTTACAAGAGGTACTGATGGCATCAACCAGCGCAATAGGCGACGGGTGACCATGACAGCCCACATGCAGACCCTTATAAGAGAAACCATGATTACATGGGAATGCTGTTCCCGGTGTGATGATACCTTCAGTAAGATAGGTCAGCGCCTGGCTGGTCTTAAAGGTAGAACCCGGAGGATACTGACCCTGAATACTACGGTTCAGGAGCGGTTTCCAAGGATTATGCGAGAGCCACTTGTGCATCTTACCGCGGTTTCTACCCACCAGACGTCTTGGATCGTAAGAAGGAGAAGAAACCATAGCCAGCACATCGCCCGTTCTAGGATCGATGGCAACGATACTGCCGATTTTACCCTGGAGCAGACGTTCGCCCAAGGCTTGCAACTTGACATCCAATCCCAGCGTCAAGTCCTTTCCTGCCACAGGCTTCCGGTCGAGTTTACCATTCTGATAGCTACCCTGTATTCTTCCGTGGGCATCTCTCAGCATGATCTTCACACCCTTCTCACCACGCAGCTGCTTCTCATAAAACTTCTCGATACCCAGTTTTCCGATATAGTCACCAGCCTGATAGTAGTCATCATCTTCAATATCGCTTTGCGAAACCTCACCCACATCACCCAGCACATGGGCAGCATAAGGATAGGTATATTCTCTGACGGTACGTTTCTGGACATAGAAACCGGGGAATCGGAACATCTTCTCTTGGAACACACTGAAATCCCGGTCGCTCAACTGTCCCATAAAAAGCTGCTGGGTATAGCGCGAATAGCCCGGATTTTTAGAGCGGTCCTTGATATCGTTCATTCGCTTGATAAAAAACTCTTTCGTGATACCCAGCGAATTACAGAAATCCATCGTATCAAGCCTGCCGCTCTCCTCGTTCATGACCACCATCAGATCGTAAGACGGCTGATTATATACCAGCAGCTTACCATTACGGTCGTAAATGGCACCACGGGCGGGAAACTCAATATGCTTCAAGAAGGCATTACTGTCGGCATTCTTCTTGTAGTCGTCGCTCATAATCTGAAGCGTAAACAGACGAATCATGTAAATGACCACAATAGCTGTGGCCACTCCACCGATAACGAATCTACGTTTTTCAAGATTGTAATCCAACATACCTTATTATATATAGCAAACTAAAAATCGTGTTCTTTTCTCTCTCATCACTTATCCGGAATCTTACTTTCTGAAACTTTCTGTCGCCATCACCAATATATAAGTGATAACCGTACTTCCGCCTATACATTCCAACCAGTGAACCCAATTAAAGAAATTGAATGTTTCAAGTGTAAAGAACAATAGATTATAAACGAGAATGATGAAGAATACGTACCAGCAATATGCACCTACGCCGATAGAACGCATGGACGGTTCCAGATCGTCGGCGCTGTCACGCGGTACGAAAAGTTCAAACAAATAAGGTTGTAGCAGTCCTACGGCAGTCATCGAAGCTGCTGCAACACCTGGCGTATTGGCAAATACGTCCACACAAAGCCCCATCATAAAGCACCACAATAACACCGCCCATTTAGGATGGTTGCGGCGGAAATGCAGTACCATAATGATATACAGCAAGGGGGTGGCACAATTGAATAGATGAATATGATTAAACACCAATCCCTGTACCAGCACGAGCACCACAAAGGTAGCTAGTCTTTTCACTAAATCTATACTCATTGCTTTTTATATCCTCTTACTATACGTCATTATTGATTATTGTCTCCATTTGTTTCGATGCTATCCTGTGCTGCACGCATAATCTCCAATCGCTCTTTCATGGCGGCATCTTCAATTACACATACATCACGCAGACGGGCAAAATCGGTAGAGAGGCGAAGTTGTACGCGATACGACAGGCCATCGGCGGAGTTGAACACGTGCAATATCCTGCCTACTCTCACTCCAGGAGGGAATACAGCAGAATAGCCACTCGTTACCACATAGTCACCCAATTTAAAGTGAGCATGACGTGGCACCTCTTCCAGATAGGCAAGGTCAGACACACCACCCTTCCAGCGCAGATAGCCAAAATAGCCTCTATTCTGAATCATACAACTGATGTTCGACTTCGTGTTCAATACCGGAATCACGATAGCGTAATGTTCTGCCACCAGATACACGATACCCACAACACCCGTACCGCTGATTACACCCATATCCTTGTGGATGCCATCCGCGCTACCCTTGTCAATTGTCATCAGGTTGCCGGGTTTATCGACACTATTCGCCACTACCTTAGCCGGAATCAGACGATAGTTTCTCAGCAATGCAAACTGGTCACGATGGTAGATGCTGCTATCCTTGGTCACGCTCACGAGACTGTCAGAAAGTTTCTGCACCTCCTGTTCGAGATACGCATTGCGCTGTGTCAGTTCCTGATTCACCTTGGTAAGCGAGAAGAATGTTTCCACATTCGCATCCCATTCATACAACTTACCCGTTACGGCATTAGCCGAGGAGAACCAGGCACTGCCCTGATAGCTGTTATACTGAAACAACAGCACCATACTCACCACCTCAAGAATCAGGAAGACAAACCAATGGTTGTATTTCGCTAAAAACTCTAAAAGGTTGCGCATACTTTATTCTTACTATTAGAATAAGTTCTGATTATCTCATCAAGAATGAGAAACGGTCTACATTCTTCAACGCAATACCAGCACCCTTGGCAACACTGTGCAATGGATCTTCTGCAATGTGGAATGGGATATTGATCTTATCCTGCAAACGCTTGTCGAGACCGCGGAGCAAAGCACCACCACCAGAGAGCCAGATACCATTCTTCACGATATCGGCATAGAGCTCAGGAGGTGTGTTCTCCAATGCTGAGAGCACAGCGTTCTCAATCTTTGCCACGGTCTTATCCAGACAGTGAGCAATCTCCTGGTAGCATACAGGCACCTCCATAGGCAACGCTGTAATACGGTTAGGACCATGTACGATGAAGTCCTCTGGAGCCTCATCACCCAGATCGGTCAGAGCTGAACCCACATGAATCTTGATACGCTCAGCCATACGCTCAGAAACCTTCACGTTGTGCTGACGGCTCATATATTCCTGGATATCGGCAGTAAGGTCGTCACCGGCTGTACGGATTGAGTTGTTCGATACGATACCACCCAATGAGATGACAGCGATTTCGGTAGAACCACCACCTATATCAACAATCATATTACCCTCTGGAGCCTCAACATCGATACCGATACCGATAGCGGCTGCCATTGGCTCAAAAATCAAATATACATCACGTCCGTCGGCATGCTCGGCAGAGTCGCGCACAGCACGAAGCTCAACCTCGGTAGAACCAGAAGGTACACCGATAACCATACGGAGTGAAGGAGAGAAGAGACGGCTACCAGTATGAACCATCTTAATCAATCCACGCATCATCTGCTCACAGGCAGTAAAGTCGGCAATCACACCATCACGCAATGGTCTGATAGTACGGATATTATCATGAGTCTTCTCGTACATCATCTTAGCCTTCTCGCCCACAGCAATCATCTTGTCGGTGCGGCGGTCAAGGGCTACAACAGAAGGTTCATCCACTACAATCTTATCATCACTGATAATGATGGTATTGGCTGTACCCAAGTCCATTGCGATTTCCTGAATAAATGAAAAAAATCCCATTTCGTTTCTAAAATCTATATTATTTTAAGCTTAAAATTTTCTTTTTTATTTAAGGAGTTAAGGAGTTAAAGGAGCATAGAAGCCACGGCAACAGTCTGTCATATACCGGGGATGGAATCCCCGCAGACACTTGTCCTGACTTCTTCCACTTCTTAACTCCTTAACTACTTTATTTTTCCGAGAGTTTACTTAGCAAACCATGCATGGATTGCAGTATCGTAGTGAGAGCTTACACCGAATGCACGCTCTGCAAACATCTTGCGGTCTTCGATATCAGTCTCAGCACCCTTCTTCTTCAGGATATCGAGCAATACGCCGTATTCAGTCTTGCTAGGAACGATCACCACGTCCTTGAAGTTTTTGGCACCTGCACGAATCAAAGAGATACCGCCAATATCGATTTTCTCGATGATATCAGCATCGCTAGCACCGCTAGCTACAGTCTGCTCGAAAGGATACAAGTCTACGATGACGAGATCAATAGAAGGGATTTCGTATTCCTTCATCTGCTCCTGGTCACCCTCGTTGTCACGGCGAGCCAAGATACCTCCAAATATTTTAGGATGAAGAGTCTTTACGCGACCACCCAAGATAGATGGATAGGTAGTGACCTCCTCAACTTTCTCGCATTCATAACCCAAAGATTCGATAAACTTCTGGGTACCACCAGTACTCAGGAATTTTACACCCTCTTCATTCAACTTGGCGAGCAATTCGTCCAAGCCATCCTTGTGGAAGACAGACACCAACGCTGTCTTGATTTTCTTTGTTTCAGCCATTGAACTTATAAATTATAATTTATGATGGTGCAAAGATACGAAGATTATTTTGATTACACAACATTTCCCCCCATAAAATAGCATTATTTAAAGGATATTTAAAAGATAATTGAGAGAAATCAAGAAATAAGCAATCTGAGCGAATTCTAATCCTATCATTTCTTCGCGTACTGAACTTTCGCCAGTAAGCCCCACATGTCCTGAAAGGAACCTGGGCCTTCAGCCCGTACTCAAATCGCCTTCTTCTGTCATTCTGTCCGGAAATATATCTTATTTCTATCTTTTATCTATTCAAAACAAGACAGATTGTCAGCAAATCACTGATTTTCAACGGATAGGCATAAGTTTCGCTAAAGGATGGGAGGAACGCACCGGGAGGTTTCCGAAGAGGAGATTCCGGGGCTCATCCAAATAATACAAATATGAATATATAATATAAGAAAGGAGATATTAATATGACATTCGACAAATTTACAATCAAGGCGCAGGAGGCGGTACAGGAAGCCGTAAACATTGCGCAGCGAAATGGTCAGCAAACCATCGAACCGGTGCATCTGCTTAGCGGTATTCTTGAAAAGGCTACCGATGTGACCAACTACATCTTCCAGAAGTTGGGCATGAACGGACAGCAAATCGCCATGCTCTTGCGTCAGGACACTTTTTTAACGTAAAAATCATTTTAATATGCTTCTGCCTCGTTTTCAGGGCGGCGGTCAGCCGTACCTCAGCAACGAGACTAACCAGATACTGATGAATGCCGAGGATACCGCCAAGAAAATGGGCGACGAGTTCGTTAGCGTAGAACCTATCCTATTGGCTATCGTACAGGGCAATTCTACTGCTGCACGTATTCTGAAGGATGCTGGTGCAAATGCCAAAGATATGCTCGCTGCCATCCAGGCACTGAGACAGGGACAGAACGTAAAATCACAAAGCGCTGATGATAACTATCAGAGTTTGGAGAAATATGCGAAAAACCTTGTAGAACAGGCTAGAAGCGGCAAGCTGGACCCAGTTATCGGACGTGATGAGGAAATAAGAAGAGTACTCCAGATTCTGTCACGAAGAACCAAGAACAACCCTATTCTGATAGGTGAGCCTGGTACAGGTAAGACCGCTATCGTAGAAGGTCTTGCCGAGCGTATCGTACGTGGCGATGTACCGGAGAATCTGAAAAACAAGCAACTCTATTCTCTCGATATGGGTGCACTTATCGCCGGTGCCAAATACAAAGGTGAGTTTGAGGAACGTCTGAAAGCAATCGTCAACGAGGTGACCAAAAGCAACGGCGAGATTATCCTCTTCATCGATGAGATCCACACGTTGGTAGGTGCAGGCGGTGGCGAAGGTGCCATGGATGCAGCCAACATTCTGAAGCCTGCCCTGGCTCGTGGTGAACTGAGAGCCATCGGTGCTACTACCCTCAACGAGTATCAGAAGTACTTCGAGAAGGATAAGGCGCTGGAACGCCGTTTCCAGACCGTCATGGTCAATGAGCCTGACGAGGTAGACGCCATCAGTATCCTCCGTGGTATCAAGGAGCGCTACGAGAACCATCATAAGGTACGTATTCAGGATGATGCCTGCATCGCAGCCGTCAAGTTATCAGAGAGATACATCTCTGACAGATTCCTCCCTGATAAGGCTATCGACCTGATGGATGAGGCAGCAGCCAAACTGAGAATGGAGCGTGACTCTGTACCAGAAGAACTGGATGAGATTACCCGCCACTTGAAGCAGTTGGAGATTGAGCGTGAGGCCATCAAGCGCGAGAATGACCAGCCTAAGATTCAGCAGCTGGATAAGGAAATTGCAGAATTGAAGGATCAGGAGCATGACTTCCGTGCTAAATGGGAAGGCGAAAAAGCGCTCGTCAACAAGATTCAGCAGGATAAGCAGGAGATAGAAAACCTGAAGTTTGAGGCTGAACGCATGGAGCGCGAAGGCAATTACGAACGCGTAGCTGAAATCCGCTATTCTAAACTGAAGGCGCTCGAGGATGACATCAAGAAGATTCAGGAGCAGCTGAAGAGTACACAGGGTGGCGCAGCGATGGTCAGAGAGGAAGTTACTGCTGATGATATCGCTGAGGTTGTAAGCCGCTGGACCGGAATACCAGTAAGCCGTATGATGCAGAGCGAGCGTGAGAAACTGCTCCATCTGGAGGAAGAACTCCACAAAAGAGTCATCGGACAGGACGAGGCTATCACCGCTGTAAGTGATGCCGTTCGCCGCAGCCGTGCCGGTTTGCAGGATCCTAAGCGTCCTATCGCCAGCTTTATCTTCCTCGGTACTACCGGTGTAGGTAAGACGGAACTTGCCAAGGCGCTGGCTGAGTATCTGTTCAATGACGAGTCGATGATGACCCGAATTGATATGAGTGAATATCAGGAGAAGTTTAGCGTAACCCGTCTGATCGGTGCGCCTCCAGGGTATGTAGGCTACGATGAAGGTGGTCAGTTGACCGAGGCTGTACGCCGCAAACCATATAGTGTGGTACTCTTCGATGAGATAGAGAAGGCGCATCCTGACGTATTCAATACCCTGTTGCAGGTATTGGACGATGGTCGGTTGACTGACAACAAGGGTCGTGTAGTCAACTTCAAGAACACCATCATCATCATGACTTCCAACGCAAGCCGTGAGATGTTGCGCAAGACCTTCCGTCCTGAGTTCCTGAACCGTATTGATGATATCATTACCTTCAAGCCGTTGACCCAGGAGCAGATTGCCGAGGTTGTAGAACTTCAGATGAAGCGAGTAAAGAAGATGTTGGAGCCTCAGGGCTTTGAACTTCGCTGGACTCCTGCAGCTATCCAGTATCTGGCAAAGGTAGGATACGACCCAGAGTTTGGTGCCCGTCCTGTAAAGCGCGCTATCCAGGATTATGTCTTGAACGACTTGAGTAAGAAGATTCTTGCAGAAGAGGTTAGCAGAGAGAAGCCAATTACCATCGATCATACAGATGCAGATGGATTGGTCTTCAAGAACCAATAATTCCAGCAGATAATCTATCCGCAGGATACAGGTTTTAATCATAAAGATAATGGGTGACAGATATCAAATCTGCCACCCATTTTTTATTTTACAGAACTTTAGCAAGTTATTTCTGTTTTATATCAAACTGATAAGATCCAGAGGCGAGCTCCAAATGATGGAGTTCCTTATCAGCACTTACGTATCTGACTCCCGATGCCTTTTTCAACGGCTTACCATTCTCTGAAATGAAAGAGACAGCAGGGGCAGGCAAGTAGAGAGAGGCTGTCGTATTGGCAGGAACCGTAAACTCATAACGGATACCGGAATCAGTATATTGCCAACGGCTTCTGATTCTGCCATACATTGAATCGTAATAACCCTCAGCATGAGTAATGCCACGCGTAGGGTCAACCTCCGGCTTCAGGATGAAATGCTTGAAACCAGGCGATTTCTCATCACGGCAGATACCGAGAGAGTAATTGTACATCCACGATGCTACAGCTCCAAAAGAATAGTGATTGAACGAATTCATACTGTTGTTCTCACCAAATCCATCCTTTACTGTATAAGAGTTCAAACGCTCCCAAATCGTCGTGGCTCCATTCTTTACAGGATAAAGCCAGGAAGGATAACCCTCGTACTGCAGCAAACGGTAAGCCTCCTCGGACATACCATTATCCGAAAGTGCCTTACTGATCCAAGCGGTACCGATAAAACCCGTCAGGAGCGAATAAGCAGGATAACCGGCCATCGGAGTCTTGATGGCTGCAGCGAGATGAGCCGCCATCTTCTTCTGTAAGTCACCATCTACCACATGGAATGCCAAAGGAAGAGCATAAGATGTCTGGGTATCAATCAACTGTCCCTTGCGCTCAGCATCATACCACGAACAGATGGTCTTACCTGTAGCCTCATCAACGAATGTTTTCCTGAAGAAAGCCCTGCGCTCGTTCGCCAACCGGGTCAGCCATGCCGCATCCTCAGTCTTGCCCAAAGCCTTTGCCATCTGAGAAAGAATATCCAGATCGAATATGAAATAACATTCCCATACGAGCGACTTATCATCTTTTTCATAAGACGGACTGAGCCAATCGCCCAAATCGCCCCACTGATGATGCTGTACGATAAGTCCTGTTTTCTTATCCACATACTCATCCAGCACAAACTGGATATAGCGTTTCATCGATGCGTAATGTTCAGCCAACATAGCCTTGTCGCCATATTGCTGGTAGAGCTCCCAAGGCAAGGTTACACCGGCACTTGCCCATAACAAGCCACCGAAGCCACAATTGGTTGGAGCTACATCTGGATACTGTCCCTTAGCACTCTGCAAATCACGGACAGAGATAAGATAGCGGCGCAAGAACTGGGAAGCATCGGTAATATATGTAGCAGAACGCCCGAATACGGAAATATCACCCATCCAACCCAGACGTTCATTACGCTGAGGACAATCAGTTGGAACAGACATGAAATTAGAACGCGTAGACCATACCGAATTGAGCCACAAGCGGTTGATATCAGAACGGGAGGTAGAATATTGCGAAGCCTGCTCATTCATCGAACTCACTACGATCGCCTTTATCTGGTCTGGCGCTACCGGAGCATCAACACCCGTAATCTCAAGATATCTGAATCCATGAAGGGTATATCTAGGCGAGAAAGTCTCTTCACCTCCCCTGGCTACATAAACATCCTGCGAAGTTGCCACACGCAGATTCTCGGTCATGATCATGCCTACATGATCATGATAGGCTGGCAAATCAGGATATTTGATTTCGGCTGTACGGATCTTTACTTCCGTGCCAGGTTTCAAACCTGAGAAATGTACCAGCGGAACACCCGCCATATTCTGTCCGAGATCATAGACATAAACACCCTTGCGCGGTTCTACACAATTGAGAGCCGTCAGGGTATCAACAGGCATGATTGCCTCTGCCATATCAGGAAGAAGCTGGAAATCCTCAGAAGTCTTGAAATCTGATTCCTTCACTTCTACAGCAGTCTGCCAATTTCTGTCATCGAAATGAGGCATCGCCCATCCTTTGCAGTCTTGTTCCTTGCGTGCATCATATACCTCACCCATAAAGAAACTGCCATATCTTACAGCGCCATCATCATAGCTTTTCCAGGTTGCAGGATCGGTAACGATGGTTTGCTGTGAACCATCCTCGTAGGTTATCTGCAACTTTGCCATTAACGACTGCCTGTCGCCATAGAAATTCCAATTTCCGGTTACATAGGTGGCACCACCACTCCACCATCCTTCGGAAAGGACGGCTCCGATAGCATGCTCACCCGACTGCTGAAGCAAAGAAGTTACATCGAAGGTCTGGTAAGTATGAGTATGGTTATACTCTGTAGTACCAGGGTTGAAATAAGCTTTACTTACTGCCTTACCATCTATATAGATGTCGTAGATTCCGCGGGCAGTAGCATAAAGACGGGCTTTTCTGACTTTTTTGCCGGAGGTAGCAAACTCTGTACGAAGCATAGGCGCAGTATTCTCCTTAAAGGCAAAGATGCCAAGCGCACCCTCTTTCTTTCCATCTACAGAGAGCTGATTGGCAGAGAGCTGGCTGGCAGAGAGTTGCTGTAAAGGAGCAGCTATCACATTCTGAGGCGATTTAAAGTTTCTTACCTCAATATGACTGAAAGTAGCCTTCTGACCTTTAGCCACGTAATATCCCCAATCGACTAGCATCGGATAGGCAATATAGTTATTACCCTGTTCTCCGGTAGGATTCAGAATCAGACTTCCTACAGAATGCTGTTTGCCATCAGTATCGATTTCTACCTTTTCACCAACAATTTCCTTTCCATCCAGGAAGAGAGTAGCCGCACCGGTATCCATCGAAATATCTATCTGATGGGCAGCATACTGGTTCTGCCTGTTGATAACCGCAGCAGGAATATCGTAGGAAACCAAAGGTGCGGCATCCGTCTCGCCAACCTTGTAGCCCCGACGATAGAAATTGATACGGGCAGGCTTCGACTTTCTGAGAGGCGCAATATCAAGTTCTACGCGGATATAAGAAGAATCCTTCGCATTGGATACCCCTAAGAGATTCTTATTGCGATCCATCAGTCGGGGATCGTTGGCACCGAAGATGAAGGAAGCTGCTGTTGACTTCGATTTCTTATCGAGTTGCAGTTCGTAATGAAGTCGGAAGGTTGGGAAATAAGGGGCATAGAACATCACGGGAGCATTGCCTCTTCCTATCCATTTAGCACCTTCCCAAGCCAGATATGTTCCTTTTCCGGCTGTCGCGACAGGATGGTTATAGTCTGTACCCAGCACCAAGGCTGTTTCAAAAGCAGAAGAAGCCTGCAGCTCTTCGTTTTTCTGATTCCAGACTGTAAGATGCCACTGGTAGCGGGTAGAAGGGCGAAGCGATTCGCCAGCATACTGTATGCCTAGCGATTCGGTACTTTTCACCTTACCCGTATTCCAGACTTCCTTACCCGTTTCATCAATAACAGATATCCGGTAAGCACTCTGCAGATTTCCTCTACTTTTGTCATCAACCTCCATCTGCCAGGCAAACCGAGGATGCATGACACCTACTGCCAGTGGAGTATTCCGATATTCCACTTTCAGATTCTTCAGCCATGTGGCTGCATGTAATCCAGATGGCAGCATCATACTGACCATCCATATTCCGATAAATTTCATACGCTTTTTACTTTGAACCTTGAACTTTCTAATTAGCAAAGACAGCTGTTTTTATTTTTCACTTCATCCCTACTCCTTTATTTTCCCTGCCTTCTTCACAATTTCATCAGCCACCTGCGGACCATTATTCTGCCAGACATTATTAGGACCGCAGGCGTTTTTCAGGAATTTCTCTTCTGGCGTCCAGTTATCTTTCAGGAGAATATTAGAAGAACCCTCATCAGTATAGAGATAGAAATAATGATGAGGATCGTGTACGTAGGAAGGATGGAAGATATCCCGCACTACATTCTCTGAAATAACCGTGTTTGGCTGGTTGCCAAGTGTGTAGATGCCAGCGCAATCGTACATATGGGCAGCATAGCGCTCGATAAGATTGGCATGAATGCGATTATCATGCATCACAACCAAATCGCGATTCCAACCCCATCCCATACTGATAGCCGAATAACTGACATCATGAATATAATTATGTTCGATGTTCATGCGGCTGACGTAACCCAAAGCGATAGCACAGGTACCCCACTCCTCGTTTGTAACATCAGAGAACTCGCAGTTCCTGACATGCAGTCCGCTGCACACCTCACGCAAATCCTGCGGACGATAAGGCAGATGCGTCTCCAGACCGGCAGGCGAAAAGCTGCCACATACCAATCCATTCATCGCTATATCTTCGAAGGTGCTGCTAAGTACTGCTCCATCCCGGCAACCCTCAACAAAATCGAGACCATCGCCACCCAGATGTCCAAAAGAGCATGAATCGAAAACCGCTCTGCTTGCATAGCGCAATTCAACAGCAGCAGCGGGTCTGCCAAGCCAATCCTGATTATCTAGTTTATGGTTGTTCACACGGTCGATACTAGGGCGCAGTTTGTAACCTTCGGTAATGAACATTCCCGCCTGCAAAGGTACATGTCCCTTGTAAGAAGGGCGGTTCCATGTTGTAACTTCAAAGTTTACATTTCTGAAAGTAACAGCATCCACCATTTTTTCTCTGGTTCCCTCGAATTTCACCAACGTTTCCAAAGCCGGCGCCGCAACATCCATACGCTCCCCTTTCCTAGGCATATAATACAGTTTATGCGTACGGATATCATGATACCATTCGCCCGGTTTATCCAGAAGAGGCAGCGCATTTGAGATAAAGAAAGGAGAATTGTGCTCACAATTATACATAGGTGAAGGCCAAGGACGTTCAAACTGAATCTTAGCCTCAGGATCGTGGAAAGATATGGCAGCAGAATCGCCCTGAATACGGATATTTCTGATGCGCAGATAACTTACCTCCCACATCTGATGCAGCGTCATCTCTGCATATCTTGCATCCGGTCGGATGATGCTGTTACCCGCCTTATCCTTAGCACCCGTCAGAAGCTGACGAACAGCAGAAGCCGGAACCCAGATGACGCGTTTCTTCTTGTCTACCCATCTGATGCGCGGCATCTGATTGAAATCACTCACGCCACGTGCCCTACCAGCCCGCGAGTGATTCACCCAGAGATGTCGGAAATTCATAGGACATCCATTGAAATCAGGCACATCAGCCACCAAATATCTGCCCTGTTTCTTCCATCCGGTAACAGGTACGGCTCCTGTAAGTACCGTACCTGCCGAATGCTTTACCGAAGGCGTTCCCTCAAAACAGAGATGACTGTCTTCCGGACGGAGCACCAGTGCCCCCACCTTTGCAAAAATCAATTCGCAAAACTGG
>ERZ779898.726-NODE-726-length-13657-cov-2.996324_pt1 | contig 13657 bp, 16 predicted proteins | sample MGYA00511902_ERZ779898 | MGnify/ENA primary metagenome ERZ779898 (study PRJEB29588, sample SAMEA2144588) | human gut metagenome | biome: human gut; feature: human-associated habitat; material: faeces | place: Denmark | collected 2008/2010 ...
AAACTTGACGAAAGAGGAAAACAAACCGTAATTAACGTCATTTTCCCGTATTACCGGAAGTTGGCTCGATAATCGTAGCTCCCGGCTTTAATTTGCCCTTTCTCTCTGCATCTTCAATCATGGCAAGTGCCACTCGGTCTTTTACCGAACCTGCCGGATTAAAATATTCCAGCTTGGCAATGATTGCCGCATCCTCTACACCTGCCTCTTTCATATAATTATGAAGATAGAGCATCGGCGTCTTTCCAATCAGTTCCGAAGCACTGTCCACTATTCCTTTCACACACGTTTCCTTCTTTCTATTCCATTCCTTTGATATATCCGGTTGCAGACTGAATTGCCACTGCACCATCTGCAACTGCTGTGACTACCTGACGCAGGCTTTTCGTCCGCACATCTCCTGCCACGAACAGTCCCGCAAGACTGCTACTGCAGTCTTCTCCTGCAATCACATAGCCTTTCTCATCGAGAACGTCAAGGTTCTTTAATAATTCCGTATTTGGAATCATTCCAACCGCTTCAAAAACACCATCTACAGCTATTGTCCCACCGTTATCTAAAATAATACCATCTACTTTATCTTCCCCGGTGATTTCCTGTACTCTCGTATTGGTAAGTATCGTTACATTGGAAAGCTCTTCTAATTTCTTTTTTGTCTTCTCTGCTCCACGGAATTCTGCTCTCCGGTGAATGAGATATACCTGTTCGCAGATATCGGATAAATACAATGCATCATCCAATGCGGTATCTCCACCACCGATGACTGCAGCTTTCTTTCCCTTATAAAAGGCACCGTCACAGACTGCACAAAAAGAAACTCCTTTTGCCAGCAGCTTTTCTTCTCCCGGCACCCCTAATCTGCGGTTCTGACAGCCTGCCGCATAGACTACGGTTTTCGCTTCTATGTTCTTTCCATCTTCACAGGAAATGACAAAGCTTTGCTCTTTTTTTGTAATGGCTGTAACCTCTGCCTCTTCAATGGTTACTCCAAGTCCTTCGGCATGCTCTAAGAATGCCTCTCCCAGAGAATAACCGTCTTTGCCTGGCAGTCCCGGGTAATTATCTACCCGGCTACTGTATGCAATCTGTCCGGTTCCAAGATATTCTTTTTCCAGTACAACCGCATCGAGGTTTGCCCGCTTAGCATAGATTGCCGCACTTAAACCTGCCGGCCCACTTCCAATGATAACTACATCTAACATATTACCAGATCTTCCTTTGTTGATTCGTCTCCTTCAATATGAAATGAATTGAGTACCGGCTGTTCCGGTTCCATCAGAGAAAGAATCATATAGCTTGCTTTACTGTCATATGCAAGACGCTTATCTTCTTCGGATGGTCTCGAAGGAGATTCCGGATGGGAGTGCCAGTTGCCTAAAGGAATGAGACCATTGGCACGCATATCCTTTACGGCTGCTAACTGCTCTTTCGGATCCAGTGTAAAATGCTCATTGGAATGGTCGATATTGGTCAACAGATATACCTTTTCTACCACCTTATCCTCTCCTTCTTTGGTTCCGGCAATCAGTCCGCAAGCCTCTTCTGGTACACAGCTTTTGGCATGTGCCAGTATTTTTTCATAATCTGCTTTTTTTAATGAAATCATGCTATCCTCTTTCTATGTTTCATGGGTTATGTATCTGATAACATTTATTTACTGATACATTTATTTATCTGTACATTCTGCCTGTTCATAATCAATCAGCTCTGTTATGGTCGGATGTTCTCCACAAACGGCACATCCCTTTCCATTCCAAGGAAGCTTAATCTTGTGGAATTCCTGCTTAATTGCATCATAGGTCAATAACTGACCGGTCAGCAGATCTCCTACTCCAAGGATGTATTTGATTGCTTCCATTGCCTGAAGGCTTCCGATGACACCACCCATTGCGCCGATAACACCAGCCTGCTTACAGGTCGGTACGGCATCCTTTGGTGGTGGATTCTTAAATACACAACGGTAACATGGTCCCTCTCCCGGAACATAGGTCATTAACTGACCTTTGAAACGGATGATTCCTGCATGGGAAAATGGTTTTTTTGCCATAACACAGGCATCGTTAATTAAGAATTTTGCCGGGAAGTTATCGGTTCCGTCAATGATAAACTCATAATCTGCAATGATGTCCATGATATTTTCACTGGTAATGAATTCACGATATGTACGTACTTCTACATCCGGGTTCATTGCATGAATGGTCTCTTTTGCAGACTGCACTTTTGCTTTGCCAACATCTGCTGTCTGATGAATAATCTGTCTCTGAAGGTTACTTAAATCTACTTCATCTGCATCTGCAATTCCGATGGTACCTACACCTGCTGCTCCAAGATACATTGCTGCCGGTGCTCCAAGTCCGCCTGCTCCGATGATTAAAACTTTTGCATTTAAAAGTTTTTTCTGACCCTTAGCGCCAACTTCTTTTAAAATAATATGTCTGGAATAACGTTCAATCTGCTCATCCGTTAATGCCATAGCTTCCACCTCCCATGAAGTAAAGGAATTCTACATTATCACCATCCTTAAGAACGGTTGTTGCCTTTGCTTCTGTTTCTATAAATTCATCGTTAATGGATACGGTTACATATTCCGGTGTCTCTACATTTTCCTGCTCAATTAATTCCGGAAGTGTTAATCCGTCTTTTACTTCTTTCTTTTCGCCTGCTACTGTAATCTGCATAATTTCCTTCCTCTCACTTTTCTTTATTTTTATTTGTCAAGGGACTGGGTAATCCACTCCTCAAGTACCGCTTTTTTCTCTGCACCACTCTTACGGGCAATTTCTTCGCCATCCTTGAAGAGTACAATGGTTGGTACAGACATTACACTGTATTTTTCTGCCAGTTCTGAATCAAAGTTGGTATTTACTTTATAGACATTTAATTTTTCTGTCTGTTCGTCTGCGATAGCACCAATGACCGGTGACATTTTCTTGCACGGAACACAACTGTCTGAGTAAAAATCAATCAGCACCGGAAGGCTGCTCTTCAATACTTTTTCTTCAAAAGTGTCTTTTGTTACGCGTTCTGCCATTTCTTTCTCCCTTCCAGATGTTTAGTCCTCAACCTTCTTTACAATGAGGTTATAGGTTCCATCTTCGTTATTAACCAGTTTTAAAATCTGATGTCCTTCTTCTTTAATACTGCGTGGTACGTTCTGTACCGGCTCGCCGTCATTCATACGGATTGCAATGACTTCACCATCCTCTAACTCATCAATTGCAACCTTTGCCTTTACAAAAGTAAGCGGGCACACTTTATCGGTAATATCTACTGTGTCATCAATTCTGATTCCTTCGATTTCCATCTTATTTCTCCTCGTATAATAATTTTTATTTTGAATTTCCATTCCAATTTTTTCTTTTTCTGCTGCTTCCGGCAACTTTATTTTTCTTCAAATGCATTGCGGATTACTTTGCGGAATTCATCTTCTCCTACACGCTGTAAAAGTAAACGGAAACGCTCACCCGGATTTGCATGTTCTTCAAAGAATCCAATGGCTGCATCAGTCACACGGAATAATGTCTCTTCATCGGTAATCAGTGGAAGTAACTGTTCTCCTTTGTAAATATGGTTTCCAAATAATCCACCAAAGGATACGATATATCCGCTCTTTCCTTCCCATGCATCTGTCGGGCAGGATTTTACACAACGGCCGCAGTTGGTACATTTATCATAATCAATGGTAACTTCTGTTCCGGTACATTTGATAGCATCTTCACGGCACGCCTTTTCGCAGACACCACAATTGATACATTTATCTGCTACCCAGCTTACTTCCATACCACCTTTTACACCGATATCATTTTCTTCTGCCTTAAGACAGTTGTTCTGACATCCGGTAACACCAAATTTAAATTTGTGCGGAAGCTCTCTTCCGAAGTAATGCTCATCTAATTTCTTTGCCAGGCTGTAGGTATCGATACATCCGCTCGGGCAGATTTCAGAACCCTGACATGCGGTAACGGTACGGACTCTCGGTCCACATACACCAGGTTTTACACCACCGTCTGCTAACTTTGCACGAACCTCTTCTATATCTTCAAAGTTAATAAATGGAATCTCAATGCCCTGTCTGGAAGTCATATGAACATAGCCTTTTCCATATTTTTCTGCCACATCTGCTACTGCTTTAATATTTTCTGCTGTCAGGTTTCCTCCAACTACCTGAATTCTTAAAGAAAAGAATCCTTTCTGTTTCTGGCGCATAAATCCGCCCTTTTTCAATGCCGCATAATCAATTTTTGCCATTATCTGCTTCCTCCATTTACTCTTCGCTTTTCTCTGGTTTGCTCTGATCCATTGCCTGTCTGAAGTCTTCGATTAAATCTTCGATATCTTCAATTCCGACACTGATGCGGATCAAATCATCAAATACTCCGGCGTCTCTTTTTTCTTCCGGGGTACTGTGTACATTTAATGTAGATTCCGGATGAATCACTAATGTTTTCGTATCTCCGATATTGGAAATAATCAGCGGAAGCTTTAATGCATTGATTATTTCAAATGCCCGTTTCTTGCTTCCGGTCCGTATGGTTAAGATTCCACCAAAACGGCCCTTAAACTGTTTCTTTGCGATTTCATGCCATGGACTGCTCTCCAATCCCGGATAATTGACTGTTACATCCGGATATTCTCTTACAAAAAACCTTGCCAGTTCTGCTGCATTGTCACAGATACGCTCCATCCGGATTCCCAGTGTCTCTAACCCGATACAGTTATAAAATGCATTCTGCGGAGACAGACAGGCTCCTGTGTTGCGGAACAGACCATTCCGAAGCTTGGCAGTATAGGCAAATGGTCCAAACTTCTTAAAGTCTGCCATGCCCGGATATTTTTCCACATCCCACTTAAATCTGCCGCTGTCCGTAATAATTCCGCTGATGGAATTGCTGTGACCATTGATGTATTTAGAGGAAGAATTCATTACAATATCCGCTCCTAGGGAAAGCGGCTTCACTAAGAATGCAGTAGCAACCGTATTATCTATAATAAGCGGTACCTGATGCTCATGTGCCAGATTTGCAAGTGCCGTAATATCTGTCACATCAAGTCTTGGATTACCAATGGTCTCTGCAAAGTAAAGACGGGTATGTTCATTTGTCTTTGCTTCAAATGCAACCAGGTCATTGTTTTCCACATAATGTGTTGTGATACCAAATGCCTCTAAGTCACGGAATAAATCAATGCTGCCGCCATAGAGACTGGCACTGGATACGATTTCATCGCCGGAACGAAGGATATTACAAAATGCATTGTAGAGTGCTGCCATTCCTGATGCACAGGCAACGCTTGCTACGCCACCCTCTAACGCCGTTACTCTTTTTTCAAATGCATCTACCGTAGGATTACTGATTCTCGTATAGGAATATCCCGGTGCCTGGTTATGAAAAATCTTTTCTAACTTCTCTGCCGACTCATGTGCAAATGCGCTGGATTGATAAACCGGAGTTGTTGTTGCACCTGTATTCGGTTCTCCCTGAAAATCTCCATGTAATAATGCGGTATTAAACTTCATCTTACGCTCCAATTCCTGCACGTCTTATTGTGCACTAAATACTTTGAACTGCCTTAGGAAATCTATTTACGATTATTCCTATTGGTTTTGTATGAATTATATTTTACTATATTTTTCTAATTTGTCAATACTAATTTATCAGAGCATTGTTATTTCTCTCCGAATATGTTATTTTATTCACGCAAGCCGCATAAATAAACGCTTTCTTGCAACAATACATATTTCTGAAATAACGGAAAGGATTTCCTATGTACACGAGAAAAAAAATCATTTTATCTTTTGCCGGAATGTTTTTCCTGCTGCTTCTTATGATGTCAGCAAGTCTTTTTTTCGGCAGCGTTTTATTAAATCCGAAAGAGATTTTATCCTGCCTGATTCAAAATAACCGGACTTCTGTCACAGGTCTCTTACTTTTTCATATCAGAATTCCACGGATGTTTGGCGCCATCGCCGCTGGCATGGGTTTATCCTGCGCCGGAGTTATCTTACAGACTGTTATGAATAATTCCCTTGCCAGCCCGAATACCATTGGTGTCAATTCCGGAGCCGGATTTGCCGTTATGATTGGACTTGCCCTCTTCCATGGCCGTGCAACCCATAATGCCATTTTTGCTTTTGCAGGTGCCTTCCTTACGACACTTCTTATTTTTGCTCTGGCATATATGGCAGACAGCAAACGTACTACCATCATTCTTGCCGGCATTACCGTTTCTTCTTTTTTAAGTGCCGGAATTAATACGGTAAAATTATTAAGTGATGATATCACTTTAAACCTCACTACCTTTATGATTGGTTCTCTTTCTGATATCACCACAAAAATGCTTTTTGCTCCCGGCATTGCCATTGTCATTGCAGTTATCATCTCCTGCTTTTTCGGAAGCCACATGAATGTTCTGAGTCTTGGAGAAGATGTTGCCCGCTCCCTTGGCATTCCGGTATCGCTGCTCCGTTTTCTGCTGTTGATGCTTTCCAGTATACTGGCAGGCTGTGTGGTAAGCTATGCAGGACTTTTAAGCTTCGTCGGGCTGATTGTTCCTCATATTGCAAGACGGCTCTTTGGCAATGATATGCGGCTTTTAGTTCCCCTTTGTGCTCTCTTAGGTGCAAGTTTCGTCCTCTTCTGTGACACCCTTGGACGTGTTATTGCCGCACCATATGAACTTCCTGCCGGCATTATTCTTTCTTTTGTTGGCGGACCGTTTTTCTTATATCTTTTATTAGGAAAGAAAGGAGGCCGCAGAGTCCATGCTTAAATTTGATTCCGTTTCCATTGGCTACCACAAGGTGCCTCTGATTAAAAATCTGTCCGTTGAAATTCCTACCGGCAGCATCACAACCATCGTAGGGCCAAATGGCTGTGGCAAAACAACGCTGATTTCCGTATTAAATAAATCCAGCCAGCTTTTTAACGGCTCTATCACATTAGATGGCGAAGATATTTATCATATGAGTGGACACCTTCGTGCCCAGAAAATTGCATTTTTACCACAGATTCGCGAAGTAATTCCTGCTCTTCCGGTTCATACCTTAGTGGAGCATGGACGCTTTCCATATCTTGGCTTCTCCAGACGCCTCACCGAAGAAGACCGCAGACTGGTGGAAGATGCCATGGAATTTACCCATGTTACGGATTACCGCAACGTTGCAACTGACACTCTTTCCGGCGGAATAAGACAGCGTGTCTTCTTTGCCATGACTTTAGCCCAGAACTGCGATACGATTATTTTGGATGAACCGACTACCTTCTTAGACTTGGTAAGCCAGAATAATTTCTACCGGATGCTTCCAATCTTAAAGGCACAGGGAAAAACAATTCTTCTGGTGCTGCACGACCTTGCCAAAGCACTTACTATTTCAGACAAACTTATCGTCATGGAATCCGGTGCCATCTGCTTTCAGGGCACTCCGGATGAATGCGTACAAAAAAACGTCTTAAATAAAGTATTTCATACTTCACTTAAGACGTTCTCTGATGCAGAAGGAACTTACTACTTCTTTGAGTAAGTTCCTTATTTTTCCAATGTTTCATTCATACTTCCCATCCGGTAACCGCAAAGGTCTAAGGTTACATAGGTAAATCCATATTCCCGGAAAGTTTTTGCAATTCTCTCCCGGTTCTCCTTTTCCATCAGCTTCGAAAATTCTTCCGGCTCAATCTCAATTCTTGCCATCATTCCATGAATTCTTACCCTCACCTGATGAAAACCTAAATCCAGTAATAATTGTTCCGCTTTATCCACCATTGTAAGTTTCTCTTCGGATATGGTCTCTCCATAGACAAACCGGGATGACAGACAGGCAAAGGACTGCTTTTCCCAAGTTGGAAGATTCAATGCCTTCGAAAGAACACGGATATCCTGCTTGGTAAAACCACAGTCTCTGAGCGGACTTTTTATTCCAAGCTCTGCCACTGCTTTTAATCCCGGACGATAATCTCCGTTATCATCAAGGTTAGAGCCTTCCGCCACATAGGCAATTTTCTGTTCTTCTGCAATCTTTAATATCTTTTCAAATAATTCATGCTTGCAAAGATAACAGCGGTTCTTAGGATTCTGTGCAAATCCTTCGATTTCAAGTTCTTCCGATTCTGTAATAAAATGTCTTATATTTTCTTTCCGGCAAAATGCTTCTGCTTCCCCTAACTCTCTCTTTGGAAATGAACAGGAGGACGCAGTTACAGCAATTGCCTGCTCTCCTAATACATCATGCGCCACTTTCAAAAGATAGGTGGAATCCACACCACTTGAGAATGCAACTGCCACGCTGCCTAATTTTTCAAAATATTGTTTTAACGCTTCCTGCTTTTTTAACTGTTCCGGAGTTGGCGCTGCTATTTTATCCATTTCTTATGCCTCTACTTTGTTCCTTCTCTGAGTTCTTTCACCGTAGCAAGCTCCAGTCCGACCTTTTCTGCGATTATTTCATCTGTCAGGAGATCTAAAAGGTTTCTTGCAACACTGATTTTTTCTCTGGCTTCGCCTATTTTAATGCCCTGCGCTTCGCCAATTTCTATTCCTTTATTGGTCATCTCTTCTGCAAATGTACACATTGTAATCACCTCTCCTGCCTTCACACGTTCTGCTACTGTTTTCTCTATTTTGACATAGGTTTTATCATTTGTAAACACCCGAAGCAGATTCAAAACCGCTTCTACATGGCAGATTGCCTCCGGATGTTCCTTGGGATTATATCTTCCGAGACGTTTTTCTGCAAAAAAATCTGCTACTATTTTAAAATCACTTTTAAACTCTTTTCGGACTTTCTCCGGCAAAAATGCAATATTAAAAACAAATATTTTATAATCATTTACATAAGGTCTTAGTTCCGGAGAAACATCTAAAATATCAAATAATGCATTCGGACTTTTCCATTCTGTATCACTGAAATTTAAAACAATTGTAATTGCCGGATATTTTCGTTCTTCCTCACGGTCAATCTGCACCCGATACACGGCATAATCATACCCCATAATCCGGATGGGCATATTTTTGTCTATCCGACTTTCATTTTCAATCCCAAAAGATGCCACTTTGTATAACCCATTCTTATATAATTTCACAGTATCCCGAAATTGATTCCGAAGATTGTTTTCTTCCACCTTATAGATGCTTTCCGTTGGTCCCTCTTCCAATCCTTCTTCCAAAAGAATCTCCTTTCGAAAAAGTAATACATTATATATGTCAGCAAAAACATCCGAAAATGATTCCAGATATTTTTCTGCCAAATCCTTATCTGCCAAGTATTTTCCCCCTGTTAAATAAATATTTTGGATAAAAAAGCTTCTGAAAATATGAATATAAGATTATCACGAATGCAGACAGTTCAACACGCCTGCATAATAGATGAATAACGAATATTATTATGAACTGATTTTACTTAAGATATAATATCAAAAATATTCCGAAGGGTGCAAGTACTCTACGGAATATTTTAATCTAATTTAATAGAATTTATATAATCTTTACAAAGATAAAACATTTTTTCTGTTTTTATAACTATTTTCTTCTCATTTTTGTCATTTTCCATGTAAACGTTTGCGCACATGTACTTTAACTGCATCACTTTAGATGTAGTACTCCAGACGATTGGTATTTTCTACCGAAGTACAGCTTTCTTATTTTTATAACCAGATTTCATCCTTGAAAATAATCTTACGATATGTCTCAAAATGTAACCACTTATTGAAGAAGTCGCTGGATGGTTTTTCACCTGCTGCAGCCAGATCGTCTAAGAATGCCTGTGCATCCTGTGCAGATGTAATGGCAACGGCAAAGCCTCTTCCGTTGATAACCGGAACATTGCTGTACTGGTATTCTGCCAGCGGTGCAATCTTTTCTACCTTGCGTCCACGAACCTGTACAAAGATTCTCTCTCTTAAGATGACAATATCGAAGTCATCCGGATACTGATAGCTTTCCCCGCTTACCGGAATCTCATCTCCAATGGTATAGGTCTTCTGAACCGGACGTACCTTGGCAATCGTCATACTCTCAAGGTTATAATAGAACTCTTCAAAAATGTCTCCATTTCCCTTAAGACTTCCATATACGAAAGCTGCTTTTAAATCCTTGCTCTCATCTACGGCAGCATCTTCTACTACACCGCAGGCAGAAGTCATATTGGAAATACGGTCAATCAGAATCAGCTCTCCTAAAGTCTTATGCTTTTTGAATTCATCGATGACAACCGGCTCCTGCAAATCAAGGTCGCAGACTGCAATCTCATTTTTCTTAAGCTGTCCTGCCGGAATAAATTCACCGGTGTTTACATCAATCTTGTACTGGATGTTCTTTAAGATACCCGGAATCTGCTTTGTTCCAAGTTTTACCAGATAATCGGTTCCCGGTGTCAGCTCCTCATCATCCATCCAGAGAATGGTTGCTGTAAAAGATTTGCTGATTGGCAGGTTATTGCCGGATGCAATGACACAGCCTCTGGATACGTCTACTTCTTTATCAAGCTGCAGGGTAACCGGCTGTCCCATAAAGGCACTCTGGCTGTCTTTATCTCCTACTAAAATGCTCTTGATATGCGCACGCTCATTGCTTGGCAGGGTAACGATTTCGTCTCCGACTTTTACTTCACCGGATTCAATCTGTCCCTGGAATCCACGGAAAGTATGGTCCGGACGGCACACTCTCTGTACCGGCATATAGAAGCCCTCTTCCTGCTTCTTCTCTGTTACATCTACTTTTTCAAGGTATGGAAGCAATGCCTCTCCCTTGTACCAGCTAATTTTATCGGATTTGGTTGTTACATTATCACCTTCTGTTGCAGAAACCGGAATAATGTAAATGCTCTCTAACTTCAGTTCGTCTGCTAATTCTTTAATCTGTGCTTCGATTTCTTTGAAACGCTCTTCGCTGTAGTCTACCAGATCCATTTTGTTTACTGCAAATACAAAGAACTTGATTCCCATTAATGCACAGATTCTGGCATGTCTTCTGGTCTGCACCAGTACCCCCTGTTTTGCATCAATTAAGATAACTGCAAGGTCTGCAAAGGATGCACCAACTGCCATGTTTCTGGTGTACTCTTCATGGCCCGGTGTATCTGCTACGATAAAGCTTCTGTTGTCTGTTGTAAAATAACGGTATGCTACGTCAATGGTAATACCCTGCTCACGCTCTGCCATCAGTCCGTCCAACAGAAGAGAATAGTCAATTGCTCCGCCACGGCTTCCTACTTTGGAATCTAATTCCAGTGCTTTTTCCTGGTCTGTATACAAAAGCTTTGCATCATAAAGAATGTGTCCAATCAAAGTGGACTTTCCGTCATCCACACTACCGCATGTAATAAATTTTAATAATCCACTCATCTTAGAAATACCCCTCTCTCTTTCTTCTTTCCATACTGCCTGCTGCTTCGTTATCAATGACACGGGTGGTTCTCTCGGAAGATACTGCACTTAAAGTCTCATCGATAATTTCATCCAATGTAGTTGCTGTTGACTCAAAGGATAGCATCCTAAGGTACGGAAACGTACACTCTTGTACTGGATTTCTTCTCCCGGAAGCAGACGCATACGGTCATCATCCACCATGATAATGTTTCCATCACGATATACAACCGGACGTACTGCTGCAAAATATAGTGGTACAATGTCAATTTTTTCACGTTTGATATACTGCCAGATATCGGTTTCTGTCCAGTTGGAAATCGGGAATACACGAATGCTCTCGCCTTTATTGATTTTGGCGTTGTAAAGCTTCCACATTTCCGGTCTCTGGTTCTTCGGGTCCCAGGCATGATTTTCATTACGGAATGAGAAAATTCTTTCCTTTGCACGGGATTTTTCCTCGTCTCGTCTGCCACCGCCAAATGCTGCAGTAAATCCATATTTATTTAGTGCCTGTTTCAGTGCCTGTGTTTTCATGATGTCGGTATATGCAGAGCCATGGTCGAATGGGTTAATGCCCTTCTTTACACCATCTTCATTGATATACTCTAACATTTCAATGCCAAGCTTCTTTGCTGTCTCATCACGGAATTGAATCATTTCCTTGAATTTCCATGTGGTATTTACATGCAGGAATGGAAATGGCGGCTTCTCCGGATAAAATGCTTTCATGGCAAGATGCAGCATTACGGAGCTGTCTTTTCCAATGGAGTAAAGCATAACCGGCTTCTCGCACTCTGCGGCTACCTCTCTTATGATGTAAATTGCTTCTGCTTCCAGTTCATCCAAATGTGATAATTCACCCATACTTACCTCTTTCTGCCACCCTGTGGCGATTTATTAATATTGATTCGATTGCTTTCTGTCAATAACGATGGTTTCTACGCTGCCATCCCGTTTCTCTATCTTCCAGTCAAGATATTGTTCCCGGCTTGCTACACTCATCTTACTTCCCATGCCGCCCATATCTGCACCTAAGTAAAGCGCTATGGCATCTACCTTACATTCCTTAATGCAGGAACAACAGCCCCAGCAGTCCTTCGGATACAGCATACATGCCTTTCCGTCAGAACCCATTCCAATCAGTGTTCCCGGACAGACCTGACTGCATCTGCCACATCCCACACATTTACTTTGATTAATAGCTATGCTCATAGGTCTCACCTCGCTTTACTAATTCCCGGAAGAGCACATGGATTTTACCATTTTCTTTTCTGGTATTCACATATTTTAACCACTCATCACTCTTATCCGGATAATCTAAGTTTTCTGCAAAACTGTGCCAGCGGGTTTCCTTTCTGGCTCTCAGATGATAAATCAGTGTCTCACAGACCGTCAATCGGTTCTTAAGCTCATAGACAAACATCAGCTCATGCATATTGGAAGCTCCAAGCTCCTTCGAAAGTTCCTTTAACTTTTCGATTTTCTCTTCTGCCAGATTCAGCTGGTTTTCATTAAACTGATAATGATTGCTGATTCCGCCTGCATAGGTATCCATTACCTTCTGCATGGCTTCTTCTAACTGTTCCGTATCATATAAACCGGACTGATTTGTTAAAATCTTATCATACTCTTTTATCTTTTCTTCAAATCTGTTGTCACAGAATGCTTTCTCTTCTCCGGTCATTTCATGGCTTGCAGCATTTTCTTCTACAAGGTCTTCTACCATTGCCTTTGCTGCAATCTCGCCCTCTACCATGGCTCCTGTTACATATTTCTGTGGACAGCCGCCTGCCACATCTCCGGCAGCATAGAGTCCGTGGATCGTTGTCTCTCGTTCGGTGTCTACCCAGTAACCGCTGGCGGTATGACCACCTACGATGTACGGCTCGGTTCCCTCGATTTCCACGTTCTGTTCGCTTGGATTTTTCCCGGATTCCACCCACTTGAGTGTCTGTCCCGGCGCCATGTTTAAGTATGCTTTTAAGAGCGATTCATCCTGTTCTGCGGAGATGCCTTCGGTGCGAAGATAACATGGTCCGCGTCCCTGTACATTTTCTTCAACAGTTCCGTACACACGCTGGGAAGTAGTCAGACCGTATTTTGTCTCATACACTTCTCCGTGTGCGTTGATCTGCTTTGCTCCGACACCCTGTGCAATCGTTCCGGTCGGAGCGATCGTATCTTTACAGCGCAGGGCGATAAAGCGCATTTCAAATGTGGTCATCTCGGCTCCGGCTTCCATTCCCATGGCATATCCGGCACCGGTGTTAAACGGCGGATACCACATTTTGTGTCTTGAA
>ERZ779898.738-NODE-738-length-13491-cov-3.782599_pt1 | contig 13491 bp, 14 predicted proteins | sample MGYA00511902_ERZ779898 | MGnify/ENA primary metagenome ERZ779898 (study PRJEB29588, sample SAMEA2144588) | human gut metagenome | biome: human gut; feature: human-associated habitat; material: faeces | place: Denmark | collected 2008/2010 ...
TATACCATCGCCTCACCATCGCCAGTGGCAATCACAGGGTTGGTGGTAGTCTGATAAACGGCACCACATCCACCGGTACACATCACGGTAACCTTACTCAGATAGGTATCTACCTTCTGGGTATCAGGATTCAATACGTATGCACCGTAACAGTTGATATAAGGAGTGCGGCGAGTAACACGGGCACCCAAGTGGTGCTGAGTGATAATCTCCACGGCGAAATGATTTTCCTTGATATCGATATCCGGACAGTTGCGCACAGCCTCCATCAGACCGCGCTGGATTTCTGCACCCGTATCATCTGCATGATGAAGGATGCGGAACTCGCTGTGACCGCCCTCACGGTGTAGGTCGAACTTGCCGTCCTGCTGCTTATCGAAGTTGACGCCCCACTGCACGAGCTCCTTGATCTGCTCCGGTGCCATGGTGACAACCTGCTTCACTGCTTTATAATCGCTGATATAATCACCAGCAATCATAGTATCCTGTATGTGCTTGTCGAAGTTATCCACTTCCAAGTTGGTAACTGACGCCACACCACCTTGTGCGAATGACGTGTTAGCCTCGTCGAGCGAGGTCTTGCAAATCATACACACCTTACCTTTATGCGCTCTGGCTACTTTCAGGGCGTAACTCATACCGGCAACTCCTGAGCCGATAATCAGAAAATCATACTTATAAACCATTGAGTTTATTCTTATCTAATTTCAATATTAAGAACAGGTGTTTTTATCTATAAAACAACCCCATTCTCTCAGAATTAATTCTTAATTCGTTGCAAAAGTAATAATTAATCTTTAAAATGAGTAATAAGAGAGGGATTTTTTGTAATTTTGCAGCGAAATTTAAGGTTATATAGTCTTTTAGACTATCAAACGGTCGTAAAAACGACAATAATATAAGGTAATAAATCAAAGTTATGGCAGATAGAACTTTTCATAAGCGCTTTACGCTGACGGCACGTATCGGTGTGGCGGTGTTTGCAATTCTGGCTCTCTACTTCTTCTGGGTCAAACTGGCTATCATCGGCATCTTTGTGGCTATCATCATCGTGGGCATGATTGAGCGCATACTGAATACAACCTATACCTTCAAGATGGTAAAACCGATAGACCTGGATGAGGAGATGGAATATCTCATCATCAATGAGGGCAGGTTCTCTTCCAACAGAAATGTGCCGCTATGTGATGTCATTGATGTACACATCGCCAAGACTTTCTTCGGATTAGACCATTGTGTGGTCATCGAATACGGACATAAGAATATTGTGACCGTTCAGCCGGATAATGAAGAGGCGTTTATGGAGAGAATCAAAAATAAATAATTTCTTTTATGTTCCGGTGAACTGATTGTGATGAAAAAGATAATATATATGCTGTTGGGTCTGATGATGGTATGGATCTCTGTACCGGTGCAGGCCCAGAATGTGATTGAAGATGAGGAAATAGAAACGGTTGATGAGAAGGATGTTTCCGATTCTATACTCGTTGATTCCCTGACAGCGGATACGCTGACTCAGGAATTGCCTTGGCCCGAATCGGTGAAGGTGGGTATTGATAAACTCCTTGAGAGCAAGATGTTCGAAACATCACAGGTAGGACTGATGGTCTGGGACCTGTCTGCTGACTCTTGTATCTATCAGAGAAATGAACGACAGCTGATGCGTCCGGCAAGTACGATGAAGCTCCTGACTGCCATTACGGCGCTCGATAAGTTGGGCGGTTCTTACCAGTTTAAAACCACTCTGAAATATACCGGTACCATTGAGAATGGGGTGTTGACGGGTGATGTCTATTGTATAGGCGGCATGGATCCCCGTTTCAACAGCGATGATATGTCGGCATTTGTCAATAGTCTGAAGGATATGGGTGTTGACACCATCCGTGGCAGCATCTATGCCGACCGCTCTTTGAAGGATGCCGACCTGTTGGGTGAAGGCTGGTGCTGGGATGATGACAATCCGGTGCTTTCGCCACTGGTGTTCCAGCGCAAGGATATCTTTATGGATAAGTTTCTTGCCAAGCTCCGTGAGGAGGGCATCGAATATTCCTGCTTTGGGGCTTCAGAGAAGACTTGCCCTGCGAGTGCCTTTACGGTCTGTACCCGATTCCATACGATGGATCAGATTCTGCACAAGATGATGAAGGAGAGTGATAATCTCTATGCCGAGAGCATGTATTATCAGATTGCGGCTTCTACGGGAAATAAATGGGCGAGTGCCAAGAGTGCCCGGAATGTGGAAAGACAGCTTATCCGTAAGATAGGACTCGATCCGGCAAGATATAAACTGGCTGACGGCTCGGGACTTTCGCTCTATAATTATCTCAGTGCCGAACTGGAGGTGAAACTGCTGCGTTATGCTTATCTTAACGGTAATATCATGGACCATCTGAAGCATTCGCTGCCTATCGGTGGGGTTGACGGTACCTTGAAAAAGCGTATGAAAAACAGTTTTGTGCATGGCAATGTGAAAGCGAAGACGGGTACGCTGACGGGCATCATCTCATTGGCGGGTTACTGTACCGCAGCCAATGGTCATGAACTCTGTTTCGCCATCATTAACAATGGTATCATGCATGGCAATAATGCCAGACACTTTGCAGATAAAGTATGTACTTTGCTCTGCCAACCGTGAGCGTTAGTTGATAGTTTATAGTTGATAGTTAATAGTTTTATGGAGGAAATTCGTAAGTTTGTAGATGAAATGATAACATGGGCAGGAGTCACTGGTGATTTCGTGCCGATGCTGCGCCATATCTTGCTCACCATTACTGCCATCCTCTTGGCAATATTGAGCGATTTCCTGTGTCGCAAGATACTGGTTCCGCTCATCAGTAAGATTACTGATAAGACGGTTATCGCTTGGGATGATATTCTGCTGAACAAGAAGGTGCTCACCTCGGCTTGCCATATTGTGCCGGCTGTGGTGATATGGTCGCTCATGCCGCTGATTTATCTGGAGTATCCGATATTCAAGGAGATATTGGAGCGGGTTACGGGCATCTATATCGTGGTGATGTCGGTGCGTACGGCTCTGGTCTTCATCGGGTCTTTCAAAGGATTGGAGGATTCTCAGGAACGACGCTCGTCGGCTCAGCAGTATTTCCATACTTTCTGCGGTGTTCTCAAGGTATTGATGCTCTTTGTGGCTGGCGTGGTGGTGGTTGCCATCCTGTTGGGCAAGAACCCGATGACCCTCTTTGCCGGTTTGGGTGCTACCTCGGCAGTCCTGATGCTGGTCTTTAAGGATACCATCACGGGATTGGCGGCTGGTGTGCGTCTTACCAGCAATGATATGTTGCATAAGGGCGACTGGATTACGGTGAAGTCGGTGGATGCCAATGGTATCGTTGAGGATATGTCACTCACGACCGTGAAGGTGCGCAACTTTGATAACACAATCGTTACCATTTCGCCTATTACCCTGGTGAATGGTTCGTTCCAGAATTGGATTGGTATGCAGAAGAGTGGTGGACGAAGAGTGAAGCGCGTGGTTTACTTCGATTTCCGTAGTGTCCGTCTGGTGGATGAGACATTAAAACGTAATCTGCTTGCCAAGCATTTCGCCACCGAAGATTCGTTTAAGTTGAAGGAGTCGTTGCAGAAGGCGATAGATAAAGATATACAAGAAGGGAAGGATATTGAGGATTTAAAGAATCCTGCAGCCCTTGCCCCTACCAATCTCCAGCTTTACCGTAAATTCATGGAGAAGTATCTGCGCCAGCGTCCGGAGGTCAATACCGATCTCACATTGATGGTGCGCCACATGGAAGCCACGCAATGCGGTCTCCCTATCGAGTTCTATTTCTTCATTAAGGATAAGGTATGGGTGAATTACGAGCACATTCTCGCCGATATCATGGAGCATGCCTATGCCTTGGCGAATGAGTTCGGTCTGAAGATTTACGAGCAATATCCGAAACAGTGATTACTTTGAACATTGAGATTTGAACATTGAATTTTATGAATAGTTTTTCGGCTGTCATTATCCATTGGTTTCGTGAGAATGGTAGGGATTTGCCTTGGCGCGAAACCAAGGATCCTTATGCCATCTGGCTGAGCGAAATCATCCTTCAGCAAACCCGCATCGCACAGGGATGGGAATATTGGGAGCGGTTCATGAAGACCTATCCCAAGGTTGAAGACTTGGCTGCTGCCAGCGAGGATGATGTCTTGAAACTCTGGCAGGGATTGGGGTATTACTCGCGAGCCCGCAACCTTCATACTGCTGCCAGACAGATAGTAGAGCTCGGTCATTTCCCTGATACACTTGAAGGTATCAAAGCCCTGAAAGGGGTGGGCGATTATACTGCAGCAGCCATCGGTTCTTTTGCCTTTGATATTCCGGCGGCAGTAGTAGATGGCAATGTGTACCGGGTTCTTTCACGTTACTTCGGAATAGATATTCCTATCAACTCAACGCAGGGAAAAAAAGAGTTTGCTGCGTTGGCTCAATCACTCTTGCCTGCTTCGTCTGCTCAGCAACTTTCTGATACAGCATTATCGCCTGTTGCTGCCTATAACCAGGGTATGATGGATTTCGGAGCTATCCAGTGCACTCCTCAATCTCCAAAATGTCTTGTCTGTCCGCTTGCCGAAACCTGTGAGGCGTTGAGAACAGGAAGGGTAGAGGAGTTGCCGGTGAAGAACAAGACACTGAAGGTGAAAACGCGCCATCTCTCCTATATATATATAAGGTGTAAAGGCGAAGTGGCTATCCACCGTCGCGGTGAGGGTGATATCTGGCAAGGATTGTGGGAACTATATAACGCATCAGATGCTCCGCAACTGCCTGCCTTTGTCCATAATCCTCTTCTCCTGGCTAAGGATGTGAAGCATGTACTTACCCATCGCATCCTCCTTGCCGACTTCTATCTGCAGGAAACAGAAACCCGCCCCCTGATCCCTGATGATTATATCTGGGTGAAAGAGGACGAGGTAGAACAGTATGGTGTTCCAAGGTTGATAGAAATCATGTTGGAAATGGTTCAAGCTAAATCATAAAAAAGAGGGTGTGTCATAAGGCCATGACACACCCTCTCTTATTTATATATGTTCTGTTAGATATTTCGTCTCAAGCAAGAATTAGTAATTCTGTGCTTCAATCTGGAAGTAGCTCTGTGGGTGGTTGCAGACTGGGCAAACCTCAGGAGCCTTCTTGCCTACTACGATATGTCCGCAGTTAGAGCACTGCCAGATGCAGTCGCCGTCACGAGAGAAGACGAGCTTGTCCTGTACGTTCTTCAAGAGCTTGCGATAACGCTCCTCGTGGTGCTTCTCGATTTCAGCAACCATCTCAAACTTAGCAGCAATCTCCTCGAAACCCTCTTCGCGAGCCTCCTTTGCCATGCGTGGATACATATCGGTCCACTCATCGTGCTCACCATTGGCAGCAGCTTCCAGGTTCTTCTCTGTATCCTGGATAGCACCGCCCTCCAGATACTTGAACCACAACTTAGCGTGCTCCTTCTCGTTAGCAGCTGTCTCCTCAAAGATATTAGCTATCTGTACAAAACCGTCTTTCTTTGCTTTGCTTGCAAAATAGGTATATTTGTTACGAGCCTGTGACTCACCAGCGAAAGCCTCCTGGAGGTTCTTCTCTGTCTTTGTTCCTTTTAATTCCTTCATAATGTATTCTGTATTAAGTTATTAATATGTTCTTTATTAAATTCTTGTACAAAGAAAATGCAAACGAGCGCAATGAAAGCTTGCTTTCAAATTGCCGAGTGCAGCTTTTCTTACGCAAAGATATTGAAAATATTTCAAATATACAAATAAATTAAGAACTATTTACCTTTTTGGCGCTTATTTAAATAAAATAAAGCAAAACCAAGCATGGCAACACCGAATATCCACGAGATGATGGCACTCGTTACCATACCCAGCGTATGAGTGAATCCCGCTACAACGAAGGTGAGGAAACTCACACAGGCTACAGTCAGGGCGTAAGGCAACTGTGATGATACATGATGTACATGCTTGCATTCCGCTCCCGCACTCGCCATGATGGTGGTATCGCTGATAGGAGAGATATGGTCGCCACATACCGCTCCAGCCATACATGCCGAGATAGAGATGATACGCAAAGGATCAGCACCAGGGAATACGGCGATGCAGATAGGAATCAGAATACCAAAGGTTCCCCAGGAGGTACCCGTTGCAAATGCCAGGAAGCCTGCTACCAGGAAGATGATGCCCGGAAGAAGCATCTGAAGTTCTGAGGCACTGCTCGCTACAACCGATGATACATATTCTGCCGCACCCAGCGAGTCGGTCATACTCTTCAGCGTCCATGCCAAAGTAAGAATCAGAATGGCTGGTACCATCGCCTCAAAACCCTTGATGAGACTACTCATCGCTTCGTCGAAAGGCAAGGTCTTGCGAATGGTAAACATCATGATGGTAAGAATCAGGGCAGCCAATGAACCGATTACCAAGCCTACAGAGGCATTGCTCGCAGCAAAGGAATCCACAAAATTGAGATAGTTGGCATTATCGGCATCGAAGAATCCGCCTGAATATACCATACCCACCATGCAGAAGATAATCAGCATGATGATTGGTATCACCAGGTCGCTCACGGTTCCCTTGTTCTTGGAATCCTCTTCCTGTTTGGCTCCCACACCATGCTCAACAATCTGCAGTTTGGTATCGCTCACCTCATCGAGCTTCCCGCCATTGGTTCGCTCGTACCATTCCTTCAGTCTTGCATCATACTTGCTCATCGCCTTGAAGTCGAAGCCCAGTATCACGATGCCAAACATAAAGAGGATGGTAAAGAATGCGTAGAAATTAAAAGGTATCGCCTTGCAGAAAAGTGCCAGTCCGTTCTCACCTCCTGATACGAAGCCCGATACCGCAGCTGCCCAACTCGAGATAGGGGAGATGATGCAGACCGGAGCGGCTGTAGAATCGATGAGATAAGCCAGCTTCTCCTTGGTAACACCGTTGCGCACTGCGATAGGGCGCATCACCGAACCCACGGTAAGGCAGTTGAAGTAATCATCGATGAATATCAGAATGCCGAGCAGAATGGTAGCAATCTGTACGCCAATCTTCGAGTGTACGTGCTTGGAAGCCCAACGGCCGAAAGCAGCCGAACCACCCGCCTTGTTCATCAATGAAACGATGCTGCCTAATACCACCAGGAATACCAAAATGCCCACGTTCCATGGGTCGGAAAGGCAATGTATCAAACCGTATGCCTTGGCATCATCGCCTTCACCTACAGTGTGGTTTGTCAGGTGAACGAGGAATCCGTCGAAACCTGTTCCCATCGAAATGCAATATTGAACGGCACCCAGTATGATACCGATAAAAAGAGAAGAATAGACCTCCTTCGTCTTCAGCGCCAGAGCAATGGCGACGATAGGAGGCAGTAACGACCATGCGGTCCCAATCATGTTGTAATCCATTTTATTGTTTTTGGGTTAGAAATATTTTGCTGAGGTGCAGCCTATCTTTTGCAAAGATAGTTTTTTTTGGTAATATATGCAAGCTTTTGGGCAGAAAAATGGTGCTTATGGGTTGATATGGGCTGTTTTAGCATATTTTATCATTATAAAGTGTCGTTTTTCTATATTTTTATTGTATCTTTGAAAACTCAAATTGCAACTCAATCTGAGATAGAATGGAAATTCAATTTTAACAACTTAATAATGGAGGACTAATTATGAACATCAATTCTGGTATTAAGCAAGCCGTGATTTTAACCATCGGCATCATCGTGCTTGGATTTTGTATCAAGTCGGGACTTGAAAGTGTGATTAGTAAAGACCGAAAGGTTGTAGTGAAAGGCCTTGCCGAAAAGGAGGTGGAGGCTGATAAGGTGACGTGGCCTATCGTTTCCAAGGAAATAGGCAATGACCTGCCTGAACTCTATCAAAAAATCAATGCCACCACAAGAACCATCAGAAACTTCCTGGTGGAGAATGGTGTAAAGACTAATGAAATCAACGTGAATGCGCCTGTGGTCATCGACCTCAATGCTGAACGGTATGGCGAGAACCGACAGGGCTATCGTTATAACATTACTTCCATCATCACGGTTACATCGAAGAATGTGAAACTGGTTCGCAGTATCATTGCCCGTCAGGGTAATCTGCTTCAGAAAGGTGTTGCCATTGTGGATGGTGGTTACGAGAATCCGGTGAAGTATGAGTATGTTGCCTTCCGTCAGATGAAACCTAAGATGATGCAGGAGGCGATAGAGAATGCTGAGCAGACTGCTACCCAGTTTGCTGAGAACAGCAAGAGTAAGATAGACAAGATTATGAATGCCGACCAGGGCCAGTTCTCTATTGAAGACCGCGATTCCAACACTCCATATATTAAAAAGGTAAGGGTTGTTACTACCGTTACTTATTCTTTGAAGGATTAGGAGTAGTGATTAGTGTATAGTGATTAATTGTAATAAGAGGGTGTGTAATAGACTAATGGCATACCTTCTCAAATTAAAACAACGAAAAACTATGAAGAAAATCATATTAGCAGCTATTTTATTTCTACCATTTCTTGTTTCTTGTTCTCAGAACAGGAAAGCACCTGCTGTTTCTCCTCAAACGGCTGTAGGGAAAACAGAGAAAACTGAAACTGCCAAGGTGCAATATCTCACCACATCTGATTTCAGAAAAAAGATTATGGATTACGAGGCTCATCCGGATGAGTGGGTCTTTGCCGGTTCCCGTCCTGCCGTCATCGATTTCTATACCACCTGGTGTGGTCCTTGCAAGATGATGGCTCCCGTAGTGGAATCTCTCGCCGGGAAATATGCCGGCAAGATAGATTTCTATAAGGTGGATATCGACCAGGAGACCGAACTTGCTTCTGTTTTCGGTATCAGCAGCATTCCTACCTTCCTCTTCATCCCCGTGAAAGGCAAACCATCTGTGCAGATGGGTGCTATGCAAAAGGAGGATTTCGAAGGACTGATTGATAAAATTAAAATAAAATGACAATTTGGTAGCATCTCAAATTTCCATGCCTCTCCTTACCTATATGTAGGTATTTTCGGGCGAATACCTACTTTTGATGATGTCCTAAATTTGGAGATTTGTCAGATAATACCTAAATTTGCACTCGGAAAAAATGTTTAACGTAATTAAAAGTATTATAGTATTATGATTATTGAAAATGTTCATGCAAGAGAAATCTTGGATTCTCGTGGCAATCCAACAGTAGAGGTTGAAGTTTCTTTGAAGTCAGGTGTCGTAGGTCGTGCATCGGTTCCTTCTGGTGCATCAACTGGCGAGAACGAGGCTTTGGAACTTCGTGATGGCGACAAGAGCCGCTATTGTGGAGCAAGGAACACAATCCTTACTGCTCTTTCTGCTTTATAAAATTTATTGCGGCAAATTACTTTGCAAGCTCTGCCCTTGCCTCTTTAATGCGCTGAACGAAAAGCTTGCCGGTTTCGGTGATTTTGTCATAATCGCCTGTTTTTGCCCCTGCAATAAGCGATGAACCCGCACCGCAGGCAAATGCGCCGGCTTTGATCCAATCCTTAACATTATCAACGGAAACGCCGCCAGAGGGCATCATAACCGCATTCGGAATCGGGCCGTGAATATCCTTAATAAATGCGGGAGTTGCAATATCGCCGGGGAAAACTTTAAGCACATCCGCACCGCATTCCATTGCGGCAACAGCCTCTGTGGGTGTATAAATACCGGGCATAGAGGGGATTCCGTAGCGATTGCAGCATTTAACCGTATCCGGGTCAAAATACGGGGAAACAATATATTCCGCACCTGCCAAAATTGCAATTCTTGCCGTGGCGGCATCCATAACCGTGCCTGCGCCGATTATAATTTCGCCGTTGTTATACTTAGCCTTCATTGCCTCTATAAGCTTATCCGCATGAGGCACGGTGAAAGTTAATTCAATAGCGGCAACACCGCCCTTAATGCAGGCATCGGTGATTTTTTCAGCCTGCTCGATTGAAGTGGCGCGAACAACCGCAACTATGCCCACTTCGTGAATTTTAGATAAAGTTTCAATCTTATTAGCCATTATATTATCCTCCGATTATATGAATTACCTTTGCACTCTTGCCGTGCCGCCGTTTACCTTTGCCTCAACCTCTTTGAGCGAAGCCATGGAGGTGTCGCCGGGGGTGGTCATTGCAAGCGCGCCGTGAACAGCACCGTAATTAACAGCCTTTTGAGCATCCTGATATGTCATAAGCCCGTAAATAAGACCCGAAGCGAAGCTGTCGCCGCCGCCTACGCGATCAAGAATTTCAAGCTGCGGAAATTCAATGGAGTGGTAGATTTTACCGTCTGCATAGCAGATTGCCTTCCAAGAATTAACCGTGGCCGTGATAACCGTGCGCAGCGTTGTGGCAATAACCTTAAAATTGGGATAAGCCTTGCAAACCTCGCCAAGCATTTTTTCATAGCCTTCCATATTAAGCTCTTTAAGATCGGCATCATTGCCCTCAATCTTAAAGCCGAGGCAGGCTGTGAAATCCTCCTCATTGCCGATCATAACATCAACATATTTTGCAAGCTCTTTATTAACTTCCTGTGCCTTTGCCTGACCGCCGATATCATTCCAAAGAGACGGGCGATAGTTTAAATCATAGGAAACAACCGTGCCGTACTTCTTTGCGGTCTTAACTGCTTCAATAACAACCTGAGCGGAATTTTCAGAAAGAGCCGCATAAATGCCGCCCGTGTGGAGCCAACGAACTCCGAGAGTGCCGAAAATATAATCCCAATCAATATCGCCGGGCTTGAGCTGGCTGATTGCGGTGTGTCCCCTGTCCGAGGTGCCCACAGCGCCTCGAATGCCAAAGCCGCGCTCCGTAAAGTTTATTCCGTTTCTTGTTGTTCTGCCGATACCGTCATATTTAACCCATTTGATGAGCGAGGTGTCAACGCCGCCCTGCAAAATTAAATCCTCAAGCAAATAACCGACTTCATTTTCCGCAAAGGCGGTTACAACGCCCGTTTTCATACCAAAGCAGCGGCGCAGGCCTCTTGCAACATTATATTCGCCGCCGCCCTCCCACGCTCTGAACGAGCGGGCGGTTTTGATTCTGCCCTCGCCGGGATCAAGGCGAAGCATAATTTCGCCGAGCGAGATTTCATCAAACATACATTCTTCTTTAGGTCTGAGTTTAAGATCCATAAAAAATCAGCCTCCGTTAATCAAAATTAAAATATTTAATTGCGTTATCATAAGATATGCCGCAAACTATTTCCTTAAGGATTTCGAGGTCGTTTGCATACCAACCGTCCTCCACCCATCTGCCGATAAGGCGGCAAAGAATTCTTCTGAAATAATCGTGCCTGCCATAAGAAGTAAAAGAGCGCGAATCCGTTTCCATGCCGATAAACTTGCCGAGTATTCCCAGATTTGCAAGGCATTTGAGTTGCTGAGTCATACCGTCCATAGTATCAAGGAACCACCAAGCGGGTCCGAACTGAATTTTTGATTCAACCTCGCTGCTTTGAAAATTGCCGAGCATAGTGGCAAGCACGATATTATCCTTGCTGTTCAGATTGAAAAGCACGGTTTTGGGCAGCTTATCGCGGCTGCAAAGCGAATCCAAAAATCTGCTGAGCATATAAGCGGTTTTATCGTCTCCCACAGAATCAAATCCCGTGTCCGGGCCGAGAGCGGCAAACATTTTGCTGTTGTTATTTCGCATTGCGCCGATATGAATTTCCATAGCCCAGCCGAGTGAATGATATTTTTCGCCGAGAGCCTGCATAACGGCGGTTTTATATGCATCTGCATCACGCTGCGATATTTTTTCACCGCTCATTGCACGCTCAAAAGAAGCCTCAATTTGCTCTTCACTGTCCTGCACATAAGGCATATAGCTGAAAGCGTGGTCCGAAACGCGGCAGCCCGCAGCATTAAAGAAATCTATTCTTGCAAGCAAAGCGGAAATAACATCCTTATAGCTTTTAATTTCAACGCCTGCGCTTTCGCCGAGCTTTTTGATATATTCCGCGAAGCCGGGAAGCTCAATTCCGAGCGCTTTATCCGGCCTGAAGCCGGGAAGCACCCTGCAATCAAAATCCTTTTCTTTTGCCAAAAGCGCATGATATTTTAAATCATCAGCAGGATCATCTGTGGTGCAAACTATTTTAACATTTGACTTTTTAATAAGCGTTTGCGGCCTGAAATCGCCCGATGCAATTGCGGCGTTTGCGCGGTCATAAATATCATCTGCGGTTTTTGCCGAAAGCGGAGTATCGATTCCGAAATATTTTTTAAGCTCGATATGCGCCCAATGATAAAGCGGATTTCCGATTGCATATTGCAGGGTGTAGGCAAATTTTTCAAATTTTTCCCTGCCGTTTTTATCGCCCGTGCAATAGGCCTCATCCACCCCGCAGGAGCGCATTGCGCGCCATTTATAGTGATCGCCCGCAAGCCAAAGCTGAGAAATATCCTCGGGCTGCTTATTTTCATAAATTTCCTTTGGGCTTAAATGGCAATGATAATCGCACACAGGCATATTTTCGCAATATTCGTGATAAAGCTTCTTTGCGCAATCCGTGTCAAGCAGAAAATCCTTATCCATAAATTCTTTCAAAAAAAACCATCTCCGTATTAAAGATAAATTCGGTTATATTATATACTCACCGCCTGCTTTATGCAAGCGTCGAAGCACAAAAAGCGCAAATAAAAAGCGCAAATAATTCGGTTGAATATGAATATAAATTTTGATATAATATATAATTATATTTTTAGATATTTGCTTCTGTTTATTACAAGATTGAAAGGCTGATGAATTATGAATGTTTGCATTTTCGGTGCATCAAGCGAGCTTATAGATAAAAAATACATAAACGGTGCTTATGATTTGGGTGCAAAGCTTGCCAAAAAAGGGCACGGGCTTGTTTTCGGCGGCGGCGCATGCGGCGTTATGGGAGCAAGCGCGCGCGGCTTTCACGATAACGGCGGCTACATTTTGGGCGTTGCCCCCGAATTTATGAGCGAATTTAACCTTTTTTCCGATAATTGCACGGATTTTAAAATCACCAAAACAATGGCGGAGCGCAAAACATATATGGAAGCGCATGCCGACGCCTTTATCATCGCGCCCGGCGGAATCGGCACATACGAAGAATTTTTTGAGGTTTACACCTTAAAGCAGCTCGGCAGGCACAGCAAGGCGATTGTGATTTTCAATCCCTTCGGATATTACGATGATATGATGAATATGCTGCGCCACACCGTGAACGAAAGCTTTATGCAGCAGGAATCGCTGGATTTGGTGGCGGAATTTAAGGACGCGGATTCCCTGATAGACTATCTTGAAAATTATCACGCAACAAAAACGGATGTGCTCAAAGCGAGATATGCCTTTATTAAAGGCGAAGGCGAAGAAAAATAACAAGAGCGAAAATAACATTGCTCATAAGCAGGCGGGAATCGAACGCAATATGGTTTAAAGCAACCGATTTCCGCGTGTTCTGCGTTAAAATACTCGTTAATCCGAAAGGATTAACTGCGTTTTATGCCTTGCCC
>ERZ779898.750-NODE-750-length-13353-cov-3.312077_pt1 | contig 13353 bp, 9 predicted proteins | sample MGYA00511902_ERZ779898 | MGnify/ENA primary metagenome ERZ779898 (study PRJEB29588, sample SAMEA2144588) | human gut metagenome | biome: human gut; feature: human-associated habitat; material: faeces | place: Denmark | collected 2008/2010 ...
CTGCCGTTCCAAGGGTTGATACGCTGGACTGGATTGCCAGCTTTCCGAACTGGAACATTCCGTTTTCAATTCCGGATGGAATTCCGATAGAAAGAATTTTTCCAATCAAAGGGAAGTTCGGACGGATTTTAAGATAATGATTTACCACAATCACCTGATCCGGTTTCCGCAGATTCCAGAAAATGACTACTGCACAGAAGATTCTGGAAAATAAGGTAGAAAGAGCTGCTCCTTCCACGCCCATCTTTAATCCAAAGATAAGCACCGCATTTCCGGCAATATTAAGTCCATTGGAAAGGACGGAAATCATCATTGGAAAGCGGCTGTTTCCTGCCGCCCGGTAAAAGGCTCCGCCGGCATCAAAGAGCGCAATAAACGGAAAGGAAATGGCTGTCAGCAGGAAATAAATCATGGAATTATCCATAACTGCCTTCTCCACCTGTCCGAAAATCAGATGCAGCAATGGACCACGAAATACAATGCAAAGCACAGACAATACCGTAGAAATCGTCAGTACACTTAATGTCACCTGTCTTGCCGCTTCATTGCTGGACTCCCGGTCTCCCCTTCCAAGATACTGGGAACAGATAATTACCGCTCCTGCTCCCAACGCTGTAAATACCTGTATGACCAGTACATTGATGGAATCCACTAGAGATACCGCAGAAATTGCGGCACTTCCCACGTTGCTTACCATCATGGTATCTGCCATTCCCATAAAGGAATTCAAAAGCTGCTCTACCATAATCGGCAGAAGCAGCGTAATAAGTTGCTTATTGGAAAACATCATATGCTTCCGGTCTAATTTTGTTGCATCATATAATCTTATCTTTTGCATTTTATTTCACTTCTTGCTCTTTTACTACCGGAGTAAAATCTTCTGTATCTCCACAGAAGAACCCGCCTGCTCCGGCGATAATTTTTTGCATGATTTTTTGCATAAATGCATAATTTTCTGTGTCAATTGTGACAGCAAAAAGAGCATGAATATCATGCTCTTTTAAATAAGCATTGGCATATTCATCCTTTAAATTGACTGCAATCTCTTCGATATCCATGGAATGATGCTCCGGAACCTCCACCTCTAATACTCCCGCTTCTTTCCAGATTTCTGTTTCGATGCCATCCATTCCCTCTAATGCAGCTTCAATCTCAGCTACTGTAATGGTATTTGGATTCATATAAAGCCACTCTTTGGTAACGGTGACAATGCCTGCTTTCTTTTCTCTTATTTTCTTTAACTTTGATTTATTCTTCATATCCGCTCCTGTTTGTGTTTATGGATATGTTCATCTTAGCACAAACAGGGGCTTCTGTCTCCCTACTTTTTTACTTCTCCATCCATAAAATATAACCGGGATGCAAAATCCGGATAGTGTCTTACCTTATCATTATATCCGGTTCCACCAAATGCCGGACTGACATGAACACCACCATACATTAAGATATCTCCATACGCATGGAAGTCTTCTGTCTCGCCATCCATTTTTACCAATTTTGAAAGCACCTGATGGGTCAGGGAATCCTGTCTGATATGAACCGGTGAAACAGTATTTACCAGGTCGCCGAATTCTTTGATATTATATTTTAATTTCCGGTTGTAGAAATGGTAACGGACATCCGGCAGCAATCCCTTCGGATAATAAGTCTGCTGCTGCGTATTCGGCACCACTAATTTCTGCATCAGCATACCCACTGCTTTAGTGCCATCTTCCGATACGCAGGTCCACTCCATCTGGTTACCGGCTTCGTCCGCTAAAACACTGCCGCCCATTCCACTCTGTGCTCCATCATAAAAGCTTCTGCCCCGGTAAAAGGTTCCCTGCTGCAACACCTTCCGCCATTTCTTATATAACGCAATCTGTTCCTTCATGGCTTCCTTTTCTTCTTTTTTCATATCACAAAGATTGCATTCGTAGCCAAAGCTTCCAAAGCATGCCACCTGAAATCTTGTCTCTAAAGGTGTATTCCGCAGCGTCTGGTGATTCGGGCAGGCAGACACATGGGCACTGACTGCTGACAGCGGATAGCCATAACTATAATTCTCTTCTATCTCCGCCCGGCACAGTGCATCCGTATCATCACTGCCCCAGATCTGCGGAAAATAGCATAAGATTCCAAGGTCAAAGCGGTTGCCGCCTGCTGCACAGCCTTCAAATAAAATCTCTGGAAAACGTTCCGTCAGTTCCTTCATGCAGCGGTATAATCCTAACACATAGCGGTGTGCCACCTCTCCCTGCCGTTCCAGCGGAAGTGCTGTGGAATAATAATCACTAAAGGTCCGGTTCATGTCCCATTTCACATAGGAAATATCCGCTGAAGAAAAGACCTTGCTCATGCTCTCAATAATATAATCCTGTACTTCTCTTCTTCCCAAATCTAAAATCCGCTGGTTTCTTCCTTCCGAATGTGGCTGCCCCGGAATCTCAATGGTCCAGTCCGGATGCGCCACGTATAGCTTACTTTTTACATTGACCATTTCCGGCTCTACCCAGATACCAAACTGCAGTCCTAGCCCATGAATCTTATCGGACAAACCCTTAAGACCGCCCGGCAGCTTCTTTGTATTTGCTTCCCAGTCTCCTAAGGAACTGCTGTCATCCATCCGCTCGCCAAACCAGCCGTCATCCATCACAAATAATTCTATGCCAACTTCTTTTGCTTCCTTTGCCAGCTTCAGTAACTTCTTCTCACTGATGTCAAAATAGGAAGCCTCCCAGCTATTCAGCAGTACCGGCCGCTCCTTCTTCTGCCAGCTTCCGCGGATAATATGCTCCCGGATAAAATGATGCAGTCTCTGGCTCATCTGGTTAAATCCGTTTTCTGCATATGCCATCACTGCTTCCGGTGCCTGGAAGCTTTCTTGTGGTGCCACTTCATAGGAAAATGCCTGCGGATTGATTCCTGTCACCAGACGCATTTTTCCAAAGCTGTTTACTTCTGCCGCTTCATAGTGATTGCCGGAATAGATAAGGTGAAAACCAAAGCATTCCCCGGCATCCTCTGTAGTCTTCGGACGGCTTAGCATCACAAAGGAATTGGCCCGGCTGGAAGTGGTTCCGGTATAGGAAGCATTTACTAATTTTCCTGCTATTACCGGCATATCACTCCGCTTCATTTCTCTTGCCCAGGCTCCATGAAATGTAGTAAATGCATAATCATGCCCATCAAAGTCAAGCTGCAGGCTCATCAGCCGTTTCAACTGCACCGCTTTCTTTCCGTTATTATAGAATTTCGCACTGCGGCTGATGATGTCACAGGATGGATAGACATAATAATACAATTCCAGTACCAGCTCATTTCCTTCGTCCGCAAGCCGGATACAAAGCTGCTCCACTTCCTCTTCGCTGCCATAGGAACCCGGCAGTTCCGCAAAGGCTTCCTTACCTTTGGTTATCTCTGCTTCCTTGTATACAAAATCTATCGTATTGCTTCCATTGGCATTCACCACTTCCACAAAAGGCTCTCTTATATCTCCTTTTCCATAGGAGGACATTTCAAGGCGCATATCCTCTAAGGAATATGCTTTCTGCTCTTCGTTATACAGATTCACATTACCCGGTGCAAAGACATGCTTTTCCACCAGCGGCTGCATATCTGCTTCATCCTCGATATGAAGCTTTCTGCCATAATAAAGATGTTCCAGCTGTCCGGTAGGAAGTACCTGGAAGCAATAGGTGGTATGGTCAGTATCCAGAATAAAATAATCCTTTTCCTTACGAATCATCGATAATTTTCCTTCCCTTTAATCTGTTCTGTGATTTCCTGCACTTTTTCTTCTGTCAGGATAAATTTCTTACGGAATACCAGCACTGCAATCAATAAGCCGATAATCGGAATTCCTGCCATCGTCATGCGGAGTCCTAAAAGGGAGCTGCCGGACGCAGCAGCTGCGGCTGCTGTTTCTGCAGTATCATTACTTAAGTGGCAGAGATTTAAGCAGATGGAAGCTGCCAGTGCAGCTACTCCGGATGCCAGTTTTACCACAAATGTCTGCATGGAAAAGATAACGCTCTCATCTCTCCGGTTATTTTTCAGTTCGCCATAGTCCACGGTATTTGCAAGAAATACGGTGGTAAGTACCGTCAGCATTCCAAAGGCTGTAAAGATAAAGAATGCCGGAATAAATAATAACAATAAGTTTGACATATTTGTCAGTGTCAGTATAAATAATACGCCGTAGCCTGCGATTGCCATAACGAAGCTTACATAAAATACCTTTAAGGCACTTAAGAATTTACGCAGCAGCGGGAAGAATATCATCATGGAAATAATCTGGATTCCACCACCAAAGGTATTGAATAAAGTATAGCTGTTATACCATGCGTCCCCGCCAAAATCATATTTGAAGAAATAAATCAAAAGGTTTGAAGTAATATAAAGAGAGCAGTTAATCAGCACTATCGTAATAACAACGGTCATTGCTTGGTCATTCTGTAACAATGCTTTAAACATCTGTCCTACTGACGGAGAGTCCACATTTACGGTAGATTTTTCCTTGATGCTCATACAGGTAATAGTAATAAAAATCACAAATAATACTGCAATGATTAACGCAAACCATTTAAAACCAGCACGCTCATTGCCCTGTCCTAATACGACCACACATTTTACAGTAATAATCGTAACCAATGCGGAACCTACTCCTGCACAGGAACGGGCAAGGGTAGAAAGCCCCTCTCTTTCTTTTCCACCTTCAGTAAATGCCGGAATCATGGACCAAAATGGAATGTCCATCATGGTATAAGTAATGCCCCACAGTACATAGGTTACTGCTGCGTAGGCAACCAGTCCGCCGCCATCTAATGCAGGTGGTGCAGCAAACATCAGATATAAGATTACTGCATCGGTTATGGTTCCAATCAAAAGCCACGGACGGAACTTACCCCAGCGGGTTCTCGTCTTGGCTACGATAATTCCCATAATCGGATCATTAAATGCATCAAATACTCTTGCTGCCATCAGGATAATTCCCATCGCAATGGCACTGACATTCAAAATATCCTGATAGTAATATAAAATGTAACTTGCAGAAAGCATGTATACCATGTCTTTGCCAACTGCACCAAGGCCATATGCCACTTTTTCTTTTGTTGTTAATCTCATTGTCCTTCTCCTCCTTTTCGTAAGCCCATTGCCAGTTCCACTACCCTGTATGCGCCATCGTAAATCCCCTGTTTCTTATTTTCCATAATTGCTTCACACATATCGGTAAGCAGATGGTCTGAGCTTTGGAATAATTCCAGCATCTGCAAGGTATGTGGAATATCACGGCATTCCAGGGTACCGTCCCCAATCTCTGCGGAATGGATAGCACCCCACTGTTCATGTCCACCCACTCTTTTGATAAAGAGCTTTGGCACCGGATAAAATGCCAGCTCGCTTGGCTTTGTCACCAGCACATCACAGCTTCGCATCAAAAGATTCGTGCAGTACACTGCTTCGAAAATATTCTTATGATAGAAGCCATGGACTCCGGTTACTTCCCCATCCAGTGCAGCTTCGGCAAACTGCTTTGTATTCTCCCAGTCATCAAAATGCTCCGTTGCTACATTTTTAAGTCCCGGAATTTCCTGTAATAATTCTTCCCAGACATTCCGGTAATCTCCTACATTGACATAAAGTACTGCCCTGCCTTCCCGGATTGCCGGCAGCAGATATCTGATAATAGCCGCAAAAATTTCTCTCTGGGCTCCTGCTCCGCCGATGGTTAATAAGAAACGCATCGGTTTCTTCTCCTGCTTTCTTTGAATTCTTGCTTCACAGTCTACTTCAATATTGCTTACCAGCTCATGGTCAATATAATGTCCCGTGTATATAAGATCTTTTTCCGGCATAGGATTTAAGACATCTTTTCCCTGCATGCCATTTAAAATCCGATAGCCCTGATACGCATAATGAGTCTGAACTGTATGAAGGCTTCCTTCGGATAAATGCAATGCCATCGGCCAGTTATCCGGAATCGCATTGACTACATATTTCATGCCGGCATGTATAGCTGCCTGTGCCGGCCACACATGGGTTGCTACCACCGGAATTTCTTTTGGTACATTCCGGTAAACCGGAGCCATAAGCTCTGCATTTTTCTGGTCAGAAGCATTATAGGAAAGCTTCCGGAACCCTTCATAATTCATTGGCTCCCACACCAGTTTATTAAAGAGCTTACTCTTACCAGAAAGTCTAGAACCCAGAGAATACAAATCATTCTGTGCGCCAATGACCTTCGTGCAGGTAGTCCTAGGATAGGAATTTAAGTCCATCCAGTATGGTGTGTAGCCCATGGATTTTGCTGCGGATGCAATTGCCATGGAAATCCGGTAATGTCCAAATCCCATACGGATATTTCCTACAATGATTCCCTTCTCTTTGTCAAATTCCAGTTTCGAAGCCTCTTTCTGCTCCGGCAGCAGCACATCCACAACACCAAGGGAATCTCCGATATGTGCATTTTCTTTTAACACCACCGGATAATCCACCTTGCTGTCATCCCCGAATTTCTTTTGAAACTTCTTCTTACTCTTTACCGCTTTCCGGTACACCTTCTGCGGCATTTTGTTTCCGAAGATTTCTCTTGATTTCTCCTTCATAGATACCCTCCTTATCGTTATACTCCCTTATTCTATTTCAAATGTAATTTCTCTGGTTCCTGCCTGGCGGCTGCTTATCATAAGTTTTCCGCTTCCGGTCTTTCCTATGGTCTTTACATAAGTGCCGCCCATACCGCCCTGCAGGCTGATGATGTCCGGTCCGATGAGTTCTAATGCTCCCTCACATTTTAGCTGCACTGGCTCCTGAAAATATGGCAACAGATTTCCATTTTCATCCACTGCCTGTATTCTTACCGCAGCCACATCATAGGTATGTGTTTCTTTTAATTTCTGACTGCTGACCGTAATCTGATACTGCACCTTCTGTACCGGCTCCCTTACTAAAGTTTTGACTACCTTACCATCCTTTATCGCTTCTAACTTATATACCATGGATTGTCCGCCCCAGTCCCCGACATACTTGTTATAAAGTGCAACCGCATCCTCCATCTTCATATGATTAAAAAGCATCAGTTTTGCCGCCAGATAATATGCTCTTTTCGGCAGATGATTCATGCCATAGCGTGCCGCCAGATTCAAAACTTCTTTTACCATTGCAGCCTGTTTCGGTGCGAAATCCTCTCCCTCTTCGATGGCATTTCCAATGTAATCATCAATTGGAACCGGACCATGTTTCAGATTCTTATATGGAGAATCCGTTTTCTTATATTCCTTGGTAAACCGGTCATTTTTGTACATTTTAACACTGTCTGCATTGGTAAAAATATAAGTCTCGCCCCGGTTGCAGGCTGGATGTTCTCCAATATCCATCGTTGAACTTAAGGCTAATACCGGTCTTTCTTCCTGCTGGCAGGCATACACATCTGCCGCCATTTTCGGATTACGGAACATGTCTAAGACTCCGTGATAGCAAATTCTGTCTCCACTACCGAAATCTTTATGTGTATTATAATCTGCCATACACCATCCGAAGCTTCCGGCAATGTCCTCTTCTCCTGCTACTGCATCCAGTACACTGGCGTGGCGGAGTGCATGCCACATACGATGTTCTTCCCAGTCGAAGGATTTGGTGGAATACATATGTCCGTTATATTCCGTGATAAGATACGGTTTTTCTATATCGGATGTCACATTCTTCTTATGCTCACAGCCTTTGTTCAGACCATTGTGTACAAAATCATTATAGGTATATACATCCTCCAAAAGACTGCTCTTTTTATGTGCCCGCACGCCACCAGTCTGTCTGGTATCATCTAACTTATGTGCTATTGCATTGGTGCGGCGGTAAAATTCATCGTCATCCTGCGATTCATTAATCCGCACTCCCCAGAGAATAATGGATGGATGGTTGCGGTACTGTATCACCATGTCTTTTACATTTTCCACAGCCTGCGCTTTCCATGCTTCATCGCCGATATGCTGCCAGCCCGGAATCTCGGTAAATACCATAAGCCCCAGCTCATCGCACCAGTTTATAAATTCCTGGGACTGCGGATAATGGGATGTCCGCACTGCATTCAGCCCTAACTCTTTCTTTAATACTTCCGCATCCATCCTCTGTATGGAAGCCGGCATGGCATAACCCACATAAGGATAACTCTGGTGACGGTTTAGTCCCCGAATTCGAAGCTTATGTCCATTTAAGTAAAAGCCATCTTTTTGGAATACTGCCTGACGAAAGCCCACCGTTGTTACAACCTCATCGATTATATTATTTCCGGTTACAAGCTGGGTCTTTACTTCATATAACGCCGGATTCTCTACCTCCCATAGGGATACGATTCCTGCCGGAAATACAAGTGTTTTCTTTCCCTCCTGCGTAGGAATTTCAGCAAGCGTTTCCTCTCCAACCAGACGGTATTCCTCTTCACCTTTTTTCCGGATGTTCTGCCGTAACAACAGGTTTTCTTCTTTTCCTGCCAGCGTGATTTCCGATAGCAGTGTTCCCTTCTTCGTTTCCAGCTCCACCTGTGGTTTTAAAAATACATCTGCAAGATAGCTTTCCTCATTTATCTCAAGGTACACATCCCGGTAAATTCCACCGTAAGTCATATAATCAATGACAAATCCAAAGGGCGGAACATTCAGATTCTCATTGCTGTCTACCCGCACTGCAATGATATTATCTTCCCCATAATAAAGCAGTGCTGAAATATCAATGGTAAATGCCGTATATCCGCAATGGTGTGCGCCTGCTTTCTTTCCATTTACATAGACTTCACTGTCATGGGCAACTCCTTCAAAGGTCAGCCGCACTACTTTTCCTTCCCACTCTTTCTTCGCCAAAAGGTGTCTGCGGTAGCCGCTTACCATCTGATAGGCATGTTCATCAAAATAGTGAAAAGGCAGTTCCTTTACTGTATGGGGAATCCGCACGCTCTGCATCGCTGCTTCGTCATATTCTGCGTTGCTTTGTGCTGCTTCCCATTTCTCACTAAAATACCAGTCATTGTCCAAATAGTATTTTTCTCTCATACCTTTTCCTCGCTCTTTCTACCGGTGCCTTTCTATTCATGTATTTCTATTCGCACATGTCTATTGCCTCGTAGTAATTCCATCCACCAGAATATTCACTACTTCTTCTAATGCTTCTCCATAGGAAAGTTTGCTCTGAATCAGGATGTCTCTCTGGAAGAACTGCTCTAAGGAGGCTTCCAGCATCATCTTTAAAATTGGTATGTTGATGCGGCGGATTACACCTTCCTCCATGCCCTGTTCCAATAACGCAATGGTGGTCTCCCAGCCGGTCTCTAACCGAAGTTCCACCTGATGATAGATTTCCGGAAATTTATCTTTTAATAAATACATCTGCCGGAAATCAATTTCCTTATAACTCTCCGGCATTACCCCTAAGATTTTCCGTATTTTTTCTAAAGTTCCAAGGCTTTCGTCTGCCATAACTTCCCGTTCACTTTCCTTGATGCAGTCAAACAGATAATCCACCATGGCAAGAAATAGCGCCTCTTTATCTGCAAATACCTGATAAATCGTTTTCTTGCTGATACCAAGAATGTGGGCGATATCATCCATGGTAAATTTCAATCCCTTCTGGTTAAATGCCTGCATCGTGCCCTGCAATATTTTCTCTCTCAATTCCATGTTCACTACCCCTGTTCTCTGCGGAAACTATTTTTTATTTTTCGGTTTCCTTAATTGTAACACCTTGGGATTTCCGTTACAAGAAACTGAATTACCAAAATTGGTTTCCTGAATTTGTGGATTTTGACGAGAAGTGGATTTCAATGATGCCAAATGTTCTTCGGAAGTTTTTTGCACAAAAAAGCAGACATAAATCACCACCTTAAATGGTAATAAATGTCTGCTTCAAATTGTTTTATTTAATTTAATCTCCTCTTACAGGAAGATATACTTACAAATGAATAATACTGCAAGAATATACATCAGCGGAGTAATTTTCTTAGCTTTACCACAGATTAAGTTGATGATAACGTAAGAGATAACACCGATTGCGATACCTTCTGCAATGCTGTACATAAGAGGCATAGCGATTAAGCAAAGGTATGCAGGAGCTGCTTCTGTAACATCGTTGAAGTCAATCTTAACGATTGCAGATACCATAAGGAATCCAACGAAGATTAATGCAGGAGCGGTAGCAAATCCTGGGATTGCTGTAAAGATTGGTGCAAATAAGATTGCAATCAGGAACATGAATCCGGTTACAACAGATGCAAAACCGGTTCTGGCACCTGCACCTACACCAGCAGAACTCTCTACGAAAGTTGTGGTTGTAGAAGTACCAAGAACAGCACCAGCGGATGTTGCGATAGCGTCAGCTAATAACGCATTTTTAACTCTTGGAAGCTTTCCTTCTTTGTCTAACATACCAGCTTTATCAGAAACACCGATTAAGGTTCCGATAGTATCAAACATATCTACAAATAAGAAGGATAATAATACTACGATAAAGTTAACAATACCTACACCGGTAAAGTCAGCTTTGAAACACTGTCCAAAGGTTTCTCCGATTTTGGTGAAGTCTGTCATTGCAAATGTAGGATATAAAGAATAGAATCCAGCTTCTGCATCAATCTGATAGATACCTGCTGCCTGGCAGATCATACCAAGAATCCATGTAGCAAGGATTCCGATAAGGATGGAACCTTTTACATTCTTTACATATAAGATAATGGTAAGAAGTAAACCAATCAGTGCAAGCAAAGCACAGATTCCTTCTGTATGCCAGTTCTCTGTAAATTTAACATAAGATAATAAAGTAGAGCTGTTGTCAACAACAATGTGAGCACCCTGTAAACCGATGAAAGCGATAAACAAACCAATACCGGCACTTACACCTTTTTTCAGTGTAGCAGGAATGGCATTGAAAATTGCCTCACGTACGTTGGTCAGTGAAAGTACGATAAAGATGATACCTTCAATGAACACTGCCATTAATGCGACTCTCCAGTCATAACCCATATTTCCACATACTGTAAATGCGAAATATGCATTCAATCCCATACCAGGAGCTAATGCAAATGGATAATTAGCCATCAAAGCCATTGCAAGTGTTCCGATAAAGGATGCAAGACAGGTTGCAATCAAAACTGCAGTAGGATCCATGCCAGCAGCAGATAACAGGTTCGGGTTAACTGCCAGGATGTAAGCCATTGTCATAAATGTGGTAAGACCTGCAATTACTTCTGTCTTGACGTTAGTGTTGTTCTCTTTGAATTTGAACATTTTCTCTAACATTTTTCTTCCTCCAAATTGTTTTTTATACCTAAAGCCAGCCTCTCTGGCAATAAGTCATGTTAAACTTCTCTTCTGTAAATTATTTTCCTTCATATGTAATTACAGAAGCAACATCATAACCCTTCAAACGCTCTCTTCCCTTTAATCCAGCCAGTTCCATTAAGAAAATGACCTTAACTACTTCTCCGCCAAGCTGCTCTACTAATTTGATAGCAGCTTCAATGGTTCCGCCGGTTGCGATTAAGTCATCTACTAAAACAACCTTCTGCCCCGGTTTGATGGAATCCTTGTGCATCTCAATGGTAGCCTGTCCATACTCTAAATCATAAGACTGTGAAATGGTCTCACATGGTAATTTTCCTTTTTTACGAACCGGTACAAACGGTTTATGCATTTCGTAAGCAATTGGTACTCCGAAAATAAATCCTCTGGATTCTGTACCGGCAACTACATCAAAGTCCACACCATCTAAAAGCTTGATCATGGAATCTATTGCAAGCTGAAGTCCGTCTGCATCCTGCAATACGGAAGTAATATCTCTGAAAATAATTCCCGGCTCTGGAAAATCCGGTATACTTCTTACATATTCTTCTATTTTTTTCATCTTAATACCCTTCTTTCTATTTACTGCCCTCTGTTTTAAAAAACACTTTTTTATTATAAATTTATACTGCCAGAAATACAAGCAATTTTTTATAAAATGTTTCGTTTTTGGTTATAAAATTTTATGAAAAGTTGCTATTTTGTTGCAAATATATTAAGATGTTCTATACGAAAGAAAAGTTCGGAAAGGGGATTTTTTGTGAAAATTCTGATTTTATCCTGCAACACAGGAGAAGGACATAACGCCGCCGGTCATGCCGTGGAAGAAGCAGCTTTAGCAAGGGGACACGAAGTAAATTTCGTTGATGCCATGCAGCTTGGCAAAAGACATACTTCACGCCTTATCAGCGGACTTTATATTGGGATTGTAAAGCATCTGCCGTGGTTTTTCGGTTTCATTTATAAACTGGGAATGCTTATCAGTAACCGCCATTTCAAATCTCCGGTTTACTGGGCAAATGCAAAGCTGGCGAAACCGCTTGCATCCCTCATCGAAGAAGGAAATTATGACATTGTGGTGATGCCGCACCTTTACCCGGCAGAGACCATTACTTATATGAAGAAACACAACATGCTGCCGGTAAAAGCAGTCGCTATCGGAACCGATTATACCTGCATCCCTTTCTGGGAGGAAACCAACTGCGACTACTATGTTATTCCCCATGAGGATTTAGTAGACGAATATATAAAACGTGGTGTTCCAAAGGAAAAATTACTGCCTTACGGTATTCCGGTACGCCACGCCTTTGCCAAGCATACACCAAAAGACATTGCCCGCCGCAAATGCCACCTAGATGCTGATGCTCCTACCTTTCTCATTATGAGCGGAAGTATGGGATTTGGAAAACTGGCAGTCTTTGCCATGGCACTTTATAAGCAGTGTAAAAATGACGAACACATTGTAATTACCTGTGGAAACAATAAGAAATTACAGTCAGTTCTCACCAAAGAATTCAGACATTGCCCGCGGGTTCATGTCTTAGGCTACACCAGACATGTTTCCCTTTATATGGATGCCTGTGATGTCATCTTTACCAAACCGGGCGGACTTACCTCTACCGAAACTTTGGTAAAGGGAATCCCAACTATCCATACCGCACCGATTCCAGGCTGCGAAACCGCAAACAGTGCATTTTTCGTAGACCGTGGCATTTCCTATGCCTCTAAATACATGATAGAACAGATTCGCCTTGGAAAGCTGCTGATGCGAAGCCATGATTTACAGGAGGAAATGCATACCGCACAGCTCCGGGAGCAGAAATCCGATGCAGCAGAACGCATTGTAGACCTGTTAGAATCACTGTCTGAAAAATAACGACCGTAACTTTTGACCGAACAGGCGATTGTGAAAGCGTGAGGAGACGATTTGCCCCATAATATTACGCTGATTCACAGGAGGTTATCTTTCTCTACGAAATACCACAGTTCTAAAATGTGTGTTTTTCCTTTTGTGATTAAAACAGTCTTTCCAATGTTTGTCAGAATAACT
>ERZ779898.753-NODE-753-length-13343-cov-2.139901_pt1 | contig 13343 bp, 11 predicted proteins | sample MGYA00511902_ERZ779898 | MGnify/ENA primary metagenome ERZ779898 (study PRJEB29588, sample SAMEA2144588) | human gut metagenome | biome: human gut; feature: human-associated habitat; material: faeces | place: Denmark | collected 2008/2010 ...
TGGGCTGTGGCGGCCGGCGCTTCCACCAGGCGCGGGCAGACCGCAAGCTGAAACCCTGGCGGGATGTATCAAAAGCGGAGCAGGCGGCGGTGAAAGCCAATGCGGATTTCTACTGGCGGAAGTCCGTCATGGAAAATCCCCAGCTTGCGTCCAGCAATCCCATCTCCCGCCTGTGGCAGAAACGGAAGCTGCAAAAGCAATATGCGGCGGCATACCGGGCGGCGGGCAAGACTGCCCAAGCCGGAAAAACAGCGGAGGCCACGGCAAAGGCGGCCAAGAAAACCGCTCAGGAGTCCAAGCGCACCGCCCTTTTTCTGAAACGGCATTGGAAGGGTGCGTTGATCGTGGGCGGCATCGGCCTTCTGCTGGGGCGTTCCGAATGCAACGCAGTCCGTCAAGTGCTCGATGGTCTCGGTCGCGTGGAGGGCTTCTTCAAACCGTGGGTCATGCGGCTCCTCCGGGGTGGCAGGCTTATAACGCTCTCGCCAGTCATGCAGCAGGTCAAGATAATCGGTCAGCACCCGCAGGCAGTAGGCGATGTCTGCCCACTGCTCGTCCGTCAGGCCACGCTTGGGCGGCGGCAGGGCGATGGCATTGGCGGGCGGCTTATCCGGGTCAAGCCCGAAGTCACTTGCGAGCTTCTTGGCGGCTTGCCGGGGGTTCAGGTCGAACAGCTTGGCGGTGAGGTCGATGGCATCTCCATTGGCCCCGCAAGCGAAACAGTAATAGTAGGATTCGTTCAGCATCATACTGGGGTGGTTGTCGGAGTGGAACGGACAGCACACCATGCCATGGCGGTCGGGCTCCATGCCGTACATCTCTCCCACCTGCCGAACGGTGATGGCGGACTTGATCTTTTGATATAAACTCAAAATTTCTCCTTTGGTCAAAGGTTTTGGTACGAATCAATTTGATCCCTGCCACGTTCAAAGCCGGTCTCCCTTGCTGCCTCCCGACAGGAAATCTTTTTGGACTCTGTGTCGGCCCCATGCAGGGCGCTCGCTCCCCCGATGGGAGGTCTTGGCGGTCTGGGCAGTTCGGACGGTCATTCTGTTCTCAAGGTTCTGTTATGAAAGATATTTCAGAGGGCTTTCGCGGGAAGCCCTTAATATGTTCGCTGCTGGGGAGTTAATATGTTTTCTTTCTGTCTATAGGATAGCATCACGATGGCCGCTGTGCCGTATATCCATAATGTCGGAAAACAGGTGCAGAAACTGCAAAATTCCACGCTTATGGACAGGAACCGCTGGAAGTGGTATACTGTGCAAAAAACATCGGAGGTGCGACCATGAACATCAAGCTGACACTGGGAGAACGGCTCAAAGACCTGCGTGTGGAGCGGAATCTGAAGTTGGAAACGCTGGCAGAGCAGACGGGTCTGTCCAAATCGGCACTGTCGAAATATGAGAGCGACGATGTGACCGACCTCAGCATTTATGCGGTGACAACGCTGGCTGAGTTCTATGGCGTGACCACCGACTACCTGCTGGGTGTGACGGAAAACAAAAAACGCCCAGATGCAGTCCTTTCGGACTTGCATCTGAGCGATGGCGCAGTGGACGTATTAAGGAATGGAAAATTCAATCATCGGCTGCTGTGTGAGCTGATCGTGCATGAGAATTTTCAGAGGTTCATGACCGATCTGGAGATCTATGTGGACGGATATGTCAGCGCAAATATTCAAAACCTCAATGCCGGTCTGGAAGCGACCCGGCAAATGCTGAAAAAGAAGTATGCAGCAGATGAAAACGATCTGTACATGAGCACCTTGAAGCTGGGGCAGATCGATGAAGATGAGTACTTTGGCCGGGTCTTGTATGATGAACTGGTGGATATCCTGAAGAACATCAAGACGGAACACCGTAAGGACAAGACCACTTCGGATGGTTCAATGATCGATAACCTGATGAAGGAACTGGAGGATGCACAGAAACATGAAGGGTCTGCGGATGAAAAGAAGATCCGAACAGCATTGAAGGCAATCGGCATCAACTACGATAAGCTGACAGAGGATGAAAGAAAGCTGATAAAGAAGATCCTTTATAAAACGGCAATGCTGAAACCGGGGACACTTGCAGGCAACCGGGGCAAGCACAGACGCTGATCATTTGCCCTGCGCCTTATAGGAGAAACGCTGCTGCGGCAGGAAGGAGAACGTACACCATTGGTTCCTCTGAAAGCCTGCGCTGGGTGGGCAGAAACCATTAGCTGCCCATCCCCATCCGCGCATCCTTCTGCCGCAGAATAGGTGCTTGCCGGAGCTGCTCACAGTCCCTTTTCCGCATCAGCCGGAACCAAGGTGTAACACACTAGACTTTGTAACCAAAGTCGTGTGCCACGAAACCCCGGCGCGGTTTCTTTGGATTCTTCCGGCTATCGCGTTGCCTCCCGGCTTCAGGCAATAGCAGATGCGGGCGTCAACTCGTACACATGATCGAACTGAGCTTTGCGCTTATCACCAAAACATTCTGGTTGCCACAGCAATCAGGTTTCAGGGCAGAAGACATCTAAAGATGCTGAACTTCTGGATCGATCATACCGTCTTTTTTGAACGGCTTCATTCTAACTGGGGTTGAGGACGGTTAAGAGCCGCAGTACATTTTCCAATTTTCCCGTCGGGCCAGAATACAAGACGATTTGGACGGGAGACACAGTACATTTGATTATAACGCAGCATCCCGATTTTATCCAGATATGCAATATGCTTCGCAACCAACACCTCTTGAGTATTCTGGTGAAGGGGTGACAGATCGTGGGAGCCTTTGCCGCCCCAGTCACCAACTGCACAAACAAGTACATCGAAGCGTTTATCCTGTCCAAACAAACGGTAAAGGTAATCGTACCAACTGTAGTCCTCATCGCCGGCCAGAAGATTACGGCGTAGCGTGATATGGAAGGAGTACTCTTCCGGGGGCAACTTGGAAAGAGCGACCAGATTGTCAATGATGGTCCGCAGGGTTCCTTTGCCAGATACATGGGGCCGAGTCTTGTCATGGTTCCAACCATCAAGTGTAATTTGGTAGCTGGTAATTCCTGCCTGACAAAACTGACGGAACAGCTTTTCGTCCAGCAGATAACCATTGGTGGTCATCTTGGCAGTATACTGAAAGCCATGCTGTTTCTGCAAGTTCTGAATCATTTCAGAGACTTCCAATACAGTGTCTTTGCAAAGGATCGGTTCGCCTCCAAGCCATGCAAGCACAACCTGCTTATGCCGTGGGGCCTGCGCAGTGATATACTCTTCGATCTGATCCAGTGTGTCACGGGTCATACTGGCTGCCGGGTGGTTTTTGTGGCAGTATGAACACTGAAAATTACACCCTTCAGTAGGAATCAGTGTGGCCATGAAGACATCCCAATTGAATTTTTGAGGTAATATTGGCTTGGGTTGAATACAACTGAAATTTTCTCCTAGGCAATCGGAGATGTATCCAGACATCATATATAAGCCCTCTTGATATTGTAGACTAAAATTAGTTGCCGTTCTTTTTTTCTTGAAGTGAAAGCAACCATGCGCTCTTCACAGAAAGACAGATGCCAATTCCAACTACGGTCATAAAAGCACCGAGGATGACAAAACAAGCCGTTGACCCGGCGCTCACCAGTAGTGATGAGCCAAACAGATAAAAAATTTCAGTAACATTGACGCCCATGTTGAAGACGGAAAGCAGCTCGGCGCGATTGTCTTCCCTGCCGGCAGCATCTACAATGCTGTTTTGGACTTCTCCCAGCAGATAGGATGGAATATCCAAAAAAAGCGGAAGGATCAGCATAAATAGGATAGTCCAAACCGGCACATTGACCAAGCCCAACACACCAAGGGCTATTCCACTCAGAATGAAAAACAGTGCCATCATTTGATTATAGTGTTCAGGCTTGGTACGGGCGAGAATCCGTTCGGACAGCAACTGAATTGCAGAATAACCCATAATAATTGCGGCGAGCCAGGTTTCATTGATCCCGCACAACTGCAGCTTCTCCGCATAGAAGAAATTGATCAGAATGCGGCCAATGTTCAAAGCTGCCAAAATCATTAGAAGCATCCATATCTTTTTCTGCTGAAACAACTGCGGATAGGGAATGTTTTTCTTTTGGCGCGTTTCACTTCTGGGCTGCACTGTTTCCTTGGGGATTTTTAAAGAGGTAAAGACAGCAACAAGGTTTGCGGCAATCGTTGCCAGAAGCAGACCCTTGATGCCAATCAGCGTGTACAGGACCGCATAAGCTAGGGTACTGGCAAAAAATCCGACAGTTCCATAATTGGCGACATGTGCAGATTTTTCAGCGTAATGTTCCTTTGAAAACATAATATAAATATAGCCGCTCTGCGTCCCAGAAGAAAAGGAAGCCGCTGTGCCTTCGAGGATAGCCTGTAAAATAAACAGACTATAATTGCAGCTTACATGAGCCAGCAAGAGGCAGGTTCTCGAAATGAGCAGCGCGATCTGGTATAGTACCAACGTGGATTTATAGCCAATGCGATCGGTCAGCTTTCCGAGAGGAATCTCTGTGAGGAGGACCATAGTAGCCATAATTGCTTGCAAAATGAAGAATTGGCTGAGAGAGATTCCTGCAGTGGTTCGTACCAGTAGAGAGACTGGGGAGAAAAACACCAGCCCATTGAGCAGAGAGGTAAGGTCAAGTGCATCTGTTTTCAGCTTTGCGTTCATTTTGATTCACCTCGTTATATTTGGATTTAATATAAGGAATAAACAGTGTTTTCATGAAGTGAGAAAAAACTTCTTCTTCATATGTACAGCACTTTTTGAAATCGATTTGGTGGGACAGCTGACATCCGCCACCGCAGAAGCCACCGATTTTACAATCCTTACACTCCGCATAAGAATTGCAGGTTACAGCGACGGGCCGATAATTTGTTAAATTTTCATAGGAAAAATCAAAAAGGCTGTACCTAGATCTACCAACTGTGCAAGTACAACGATATGTTTTCAGATTCATATCAACATAAAAAACATTACTGGATGACGAAGTGCTCCAACAATAACTATGTGTTTGTTTATGCTCCCGCAAATTCAACTTTAGGCCCATTTTGTCGGCAAAGTTATAGCAGGTCTTTAAAAATGCCGCGTGAACATTGTCCGGGAGAGGCTTGCTTTGAAGCTCAGCGAGAATCTCACTTTCCATCATGATGTCAGGGAAATTTGTTTCATACAAACGATCATCTACTCGACCAATAGTCCACGCAAAGTTTTTATCCTGCAAAAGCTGTAACTTCTTCAAGTCATCCAGTGTATTCCAGATTTCTTTATGATTGTGCCTATCGATATTGGTTCCTAAGTCCACATGGATGCCGTAATGCAGAAGTGTCTTAATACAGCACAGGAGTTTGAAAGTTTCATTTGTATTGTTCCGGCTCGGATCAAGATCGTATCGCGTCATATAATTTAACGCCATACTGTCGATTGTGGGATAAATACCGCTGATGAAGCGACGATTGATGATAAATTTCTTCAAATAATACGAAAGGAAACTTCCGTTTGTGGTGATATGAACAGTGGTTTTGTGCTCTTTGCAAAATTGGAGAATTTTATCAATTACTTTCTCATTCTCGATCAGCAAGGGTTCGCCACCAAATAAACCCAGTCGAACGGTCTTGTTCGGATTTGCTTCCATATACTGTGCAATGATACTTAAAATTTTATCCAGAGTTTCATCACTGATAAGTTTCTTTTCCAAGGTTTTATCGTTTTGCTGATAGCAGTAAGTACAGTGCATGTTGCATTTATACGTAATTGTTAAGATGAAAGTGACTTCTTCGCTTGACTTGTTTGAGTCGGTTTCATCGCTATCCAGCATTTTGTGGTATACTTCTTCGCTCACACCATGGTGGAGGAGATCTTTTGAGATGAGGAAACATCTATTGCTGTACGTATCAACAATAACACATTTTTCGGAATCAACATCTTCTAAATATTTATTTCCAAGGACCTGTGTCAGATCAAAATTCCCCTGTGCGTCTTTGGTTTCCACAAGCGTTCCGTTTTTCAATTCATAAAACATGGTTCCATTATACAGAAAAATCCCAAGAAGCAAACATTTGCTCCTTGGGAAACCGTCACTGATCAGTAGAGGCGGTGCCCGTTGTCATCATCGCAGCTAACGATAACAACCGCGTCGTTTGCCTTCATCTCTTCCAGCTCTTCATTGGAAAAAGTTACGGTATACATTTTCTGTTTCTCCTTTCTTTTTTCAGCTCTGGATGTTTGGTTCATCGCTGTGACTATATTGTAGCAGCACGACGCACTTCTGAACATATCGTACCAAGTTACTTTCAAATAACACAAAACGATAAGTTGGATTCCAATGAACTTATTCCTTTTTGATTTCCAGCTATCAACGACTGGAAAATTAGCTTGATATCCTTTATAATTATAAGAACTCTTTATTCAATCTGGGGTGGTTTCAATGAAAAATGTTTTTCTTGGAGAATATATCAAACAGCGGCGGCTGGATCTGGGCCTGACCCAGGAGCAGCTTTGCGATGGAATCTGTGAACCGATGACCCTTTCCCGACTGGAAAATGGCAAACAGACTCCCAGCCGCAATCGGATCAATGCCCTTTTGCAGCGTCTGGGCCTGCCGGATGACCGCTATTTTGCACTGTTGAGTAAAAATGAGCTGGAAATGGAAGCCCTTCAAAAGGAGATTGTTGCATGCAATGCTAATCATCGCGTGGAGGAAGGCTTTGAAACCTTAAAAAAATTTGAGCAGATTGCAGACCATGACGATCAAATCGCGCAGCAGTTTATCTTACGCTCTAAGGTGTTGTTGGGGCGTTTGGATCAACGATATACACCACAAGAACAGATTGACCTGTTGATGCAAGCAATTCGGCTGACGGTTCCCCGCTTTAATTTGGATGAGATTGAGAGGTTTTTTTATTCGACAGACGAAATCAAGATCATCAATCAAATTGGAATTGCATACTCCGATGATGGACAAAATAAAAAAGCAGCTGATATCTATTACCAGCTGCTGAAATATGTCCGAAAGCATTTTGAAGAAACAATCACTTCGGTTGGTATCTTACCGATGGTTTATTTTAATTATGCCCGTGTTCTGGATTTGTGCGGTCGCTACGAGGATAGCGCAGAATGTGCAGAAGAAGGCAGGAAGGCTTGCCTCAAATATGGGCACTATCAATATTTACCACATTGTCTTGAAATCCAAGCTGAATGCGCTCATTTCATGGGAGATGACAAAAAAAGCGCGGATCTCTATCGTAAATGCTATTATCTGTGCCAGGTCATCGAATACCAGGAAGGATTGGAAATTACCAAAAAGGAAGCAAAAGAATATCTGGGCATGGAATTTGAAACTTAAAGAGCTTCACCGCCCCCCGGAAACGCGTCATATAACTGCATACCCGATTCGTCCGGGTCTTCGGGCTGTTCTGTTTCGGTCACGCCAGTCTGAGGCGTGGGCAAGTCTTCAGGTTCAGCGGCAAAGCAGGGGACAGCCAGCAGACTGGTGGCCAGAACAATAGAAGTAATCAGAGTAAAAAGACGTTTCATAATTTATTTTCCTTTCGTTTTATGTTGTTTTGGTGTTGGCAAAAGGATACCACTACAAGGCAGTACAGACCATATCGTGTCGTGTTGCTTTTTTCTAACATAAAACGATGGGTTTTCCTGAGAATAAGATCAGATGCTTTCCAATCGGCTTGTGATGCAGCAAGTACTAAAATAAGAGGATGGCCACCCAAAACAATGCCGTCAAGTCATTTGTGTGTGAATTGCTTCCGAGTTTCTAAAATTGTCCTGCACGGTTTCTGCACGGAATCTGCACGGTTTCACCCTGTACAATGGTTGACAACAGGTGCAAAATTTACCAGTGGACGTGAAACATGAATTCGGATAAATTACTTATTATCGATAAAATTTTATGTTTTACGGCAGGCGGCATAATGGAGGAATTACCCCTGACTTGCGCTACGAATCAGTAGGCCGGGGGTTCGAGTCCCTTCCATCGCACCAGAAAATGCCGTGAAATCGAAAGATTTCATGGCTTTTTTGTTTTTCTGGCAGAGTCTGCACACTTTTGCACATCTCCTGCACACTTTACAAAAAAGCCATGAACTCTTTGCATCGCTTGCACAGCGTGTATTTCGCTGCACAAAAAAGAATCTTTTACGCGAAGAGCACCCGCGTCAGCTCGCGGCGCTCCTCTGCGTCCATCTGCCGGATGGCTTCAAGGATCATTTTACCCGTGATTTTTGTTGCCACCGGCGTTTTGTTTTCCGGGGGTTCCTGCGGCTTTGCACCGGCCACATCCTGCGTGTAGAAGTCTGCTTCGATCTTCTCGGTCAACTCCAACCGGGGTTTGTCCTGCGTGTGGGCGTAGGTGTCCATCAGGACAGATGCGGTGGCATGACCTGTATTGCCTTGCACCGACTTAAAATCACCATCCGACTGCAAGAGCTGGTAGGTGGCACTGGAATGCCGCAGACCGTGGAACACGATCTTCTCAAACTCCGGGTGCTCTGCCCGCCACATACGATACCACTTGGTCAGAACGTCCGGGGCAATGGGTAAGCCGTCTGGTAAGCGGAACAGCTGACCGCAGTTGCTGTACTTTTCCGGGGCGCTCTGCTCGTCCTGCTTCATCTTTTCCAGCCATGCCAGAAGCTCCTCTTTCAAGGGCTTGGTCATGTACAGGATGCGGTTGGACTTTTTGGTCTTAGTCCGCTTGAGGATCAGCGAGGACTTGCTCCCCTCCCGTCTGTCCGGGAAGGTGTGGTAGATCTGGGTGGGGTCGATCTTGGACAAGGCGACCTTGTCGGCACGCTGCAGGGCTTTGTTCACCGAGATGGTTCCCCGTCCGTCTGCTGCATCAAAGTCGAGGTCTCCCGGCTGCAAGCCGAGGATCTCACCCTCACGGAGCGAGAGGATCATGCTCATGTGCACAGCCAGATGCAGGGCGGGGTTCTCGATGGTCTGCAGCGCCGCCAACATGGTGCGCTCATCCCAGATGGTGCGTTCTTCGGTGTTGATCTTGGGGGCTTCACGGGGAGTAGGCGATTTGTGAATCAGATCCCAGTCAACGGCATACGAAAAGGCAGTTTTCAGGAGCGTGTGGACTTCGTGAATGGACGTGCTGGATAACAGCCGCTTCTTCTGATTTTCCGTCAGCTCCTGCTTCTCGCCGTGAACGTACTGGCCGCAGGGGGTCTGGCTCAGGGTGGCGTAGAACTGCTCAATGTCGTAGGTGCGGAGGTCTTGCACCTTCCGCTTTCCGATATACGGCACGATGAGGTTCTGCACCATCGCCACAGATTGGGTGTAGGTCTTGGGAGACCACTTGTGTTTGCTGGACTGAATGGGGATCCACTTGTACAGCATCTCCTCCACCGTCATGGTGTCGGGCACGAGGAAGGTGCCGTCCAGCAGTTCCTTCTCCACCGTGATCTTGCGCTCCTGCGCTTCGGCCTTGGTCTTGAAGGTTTCCCAGACCTTGCAGGGCTTGCCAGCATGATCTTTGTAGTTGTATCGGACGGAATACGTGTTGCCACGTTTCATAATAGATGCCATAGATGTTCCCTCCCTCAGACCGCTGCAAACCAATCGTCAAAGCTCTGCTTGCTTACCCGGATGCTGGTACCGAGGCGGATCACCTTGAAGTCTTTCGTGGTGTTGCACAGATTGTACGCAGCACGGTTGGAGATCGCCAACAGTTGGGCGATCTCCTCCACCCGGTAAACGAGCGGGGCGTGTCGGACGGTTTTGCTGGTCTGGTCAGAAGGTTCTACGGCAGGGGTTTCGGACAATTTCATTGTAGGGGATTCGGGCGCGATTTTCAAGTCCTCACGGGTCAGTTTAGCGGAATTTTTGCGGACATTCGTCATAGGCATGTCTCCTTTGCACTTCTCCAGACCCGGTGCAGCTCCGGTTGAGCTGCAACCATTATGGGCTGGTAAATATGTAAGGGCCTGCCGCTCCTGACCCGAAGCAGCAGCCCAAAAAAGTGCGAGAACTTGAATTTACGCGACCCATGCGCCCCAAACCACACAAAAGTACCTTTCTGTGTTGATTTTATGGGGCGCATGGCTGGGATGAACGCGCCCTCTTGGGGCGCATCCTGGTTTCTCTCCCGCCCCGCATCCGCCCGGAAAGGGTAGATACGCGCCCGGAGAAAACAGCGATAACAGGTAAAAACTGCTGATTTGGGGCGCGTGGGGCGGGAGAATTTCACTTTTCGTGTGTTTTATGCCGCAGCAAAGGCGGGGTGGACGCATACGCCCCGGAAGCCGCGGTACTTTCCCTCGATGTGCTTGGAAAAGGTCAGGCCATACTTCCCTGCATTTTTCAGCAGGAACTGGCTGAACTTCTTTTGCGGAACAGGTGATTCCAGATTATCCTCGCACCACTTGGTGTAGGCGCGGTAGAGGTAGGTGGAGCGTTCCTCGGTGTCGGGCTTGAAGCGGACATACGCCGTTGCCTGCATGAACTGGGTCAGGTTGTCGCTGTCCGCCATGGCTGCTTCAAGGTTCTGGATGGAGCGCTCGCTGATGGTGAACTGATAGCGGTTCGCCAGCAGACGGTGTAGACCTTCCAGCATCCACAGCAGGATGCCGGGACGCTCCTCGGACAGCTCTTCGATAAGGAACGGGTTATCCACCCGGGCAGGGTCACGGTCTTTCACCGTGATGAGGATCTGTCTGCGCCAGAAGCCGTCGCTGTCATCGTGAGCGGCCACAAGGTTGCCATTGCCGAAGCAGATGAAACGAACGTACAGCAAGCCTTGCACAGCCTGCTTATTCTTCCGCTCGATGCACAAACGGTCCTCGGCGGTGACGATGGACTTGATATTCCGGGTTTCGGGCAAAGCCACCATGTTCAAATCGTCATCGACCATGACCAGCTTATACTCCAGATTTGCACTGGCAAAGCGGTTCGTTTCGATGCGGAGGATGGATTCGGAGTGAGAGGCTTCCCCGAACAGCTTCTTCAGCAGCAAGCCGATGCGGGATTTTCCCTCGCCGCCCTTGCCGGTCATGACCAGCATCTTCTGCGCCTTGGTAGACGGGATCAGGAGATAGCCGAGATATTCCTGCAAGGTCAGAATGTCCTCCGGGATGAGCAGACCGTCCAGAAATTCCAGCCACTTGGTCGGTGCGGGGGCATCGGGCTGGTATTCCACGGGGAGCCGGTTCAGGCAGAGTTCCTTTTCCGGCACAAAGCCTCGCTCGTCCAGAAAGTAGGTTCCGTTCTGGAGATGGATGCGGTCAAGCTGGGGTTTCCATTCAGGGGTATAGGTTTCGATACGGAGTGCGTCCAGAACCTGCTTCTCCTTCTTGGCAAGGTTGTCGAGCACAAAGTCACGGAGGTCGCTGTGGACTTCGTAGAGCAGTGCGTCCTCGTCTACCTCGCCGTTCTGGTCGAACAGCTTCTGTTTCAGGCACATCATGGGGTGTTTCTCTAAAAGGTACTGGCAGTAAGCGGTTTCACGCACTTTGCCCTTGCTGTCTACCCAAGGGCATTCGCATTCTTCCTCTTCTTCCAGTTCGTCCTCATCACGCCAATCGTCGTTCCTCTTTTTCCAGTCGCTCATGCAATCCCTCCCAATACTTCCGTAGCTCGTTTTCGGTCTGCGGGTCCGGGAGCACCGAACAGTCCAGATAATATTCAACGATGTCAAGGTTCTTTATCGCTTCAAGGAAGCAGGGGTGAAGTTCTTCTGTGGGTGACTGCGGTGCGTATCGGACCCGCCAACGCTGCAGACAGCGGTAATAGTCCAGCAGCTGCTGCCGGACGGTGGGCGGTCTGCGGGGAGCAAGCCGCACCTTGCCGTCGGCAAGTGCCATGCCGAAATCCTCCTTCAACTTTTCCACAGCCTTATAGGGAGAAAGTTGAAAAAGTCTGCCGACAAAATCGATCACATCGCCATCCGCCTGACAGGCGAAACAGTGGAAACGGCTGTCCACCTTCATGCTGGGGTGTTTATCCCCGTGGAAGGGACAGCACATCATGCCGTTCCGGTTTACGGCGAAGCCGTATAGCTCCGCTGCCTGCCGGGTCGAGATGGCGTTTTTTACGTCCGAAAAGACAGAGGTGCTACCCTCCGTCCCAATGGGTGGGGTACAGGCGAAAGGACGAAGCCCGGTGAGGGGCGTGGGTGAGGTTGGGTTTATTCACACATCGATCCGTCAGAGTGTTGTTCATTTGACCTCCTGCTGCGGTACGGCGTGGCCGCGCTCTTCCTTGCGGAAGAAGGCTTCCACGTTTTGTTGTGCGGTGCGGAGTTCACGCAGTTCGATCTGCGCTTTCTTGTAGCGGGTGTAGAACCCGTTTTTCTCCGAGGAAAGGGTCTGGTATTCGGTATCCAGTTTTTTGAGGTCCGGCAGCGTCCTGAGCCCGTTGGCCTTGAAATAGGCGCAAGCGGCCTCGTACACAGCAAACTCTGCACGGTGCTGCTCCTTGAACTTGGCGGGATTCCGCACAGTCTGGAGCTTCTGGGCAAGGGGCTTGTACTGCCGATAGACCACAAGATGCCCGCGCAGCTCCTTGAGGGAGACCATGCGGGCATCCATGTCTTTGACCACCGCCAGTGCATCGTCGTGCTGGGTTTTCAGTTCGGCAATGCGCTGGTTCAGGGCATCTTCGCTGAGCAGCTTTTTCTCCTGCAGGAGACACAAGGTCTGCGACCAGCGTTTGAGGTTGAACTTTTTCGCCCAACGCTCATAGCCGATGCCCTTGCCCGCAGCAACGTTCGCCTGAATGTCAACCAGTTTCCTGATCTTATCCGGCTTCTTCTCGCTGCTGGGCTGGATGATGGCGGCAAGCTGGATGTTCTGGGAGAGGGCGGTCAGCACCTGCTCCTTTTCCAGCTTCTTGCTCAGTTTCTTGGCGGTGATGAACTTTGCCCGACCGGGTGGGCAGTAGCTCAACCGGCCTCGGCTCTCCTTCACGGCGATGCCGTGTTCCTGCATGAGCAATGCAGAAAATTCCTCGAAGGTGGTGGTCTTGTTCAGCACAGCGTAGATCTGCTTTCGCAGCTTGTCCAGTTCGGTCTGGTAGACGGTCTGGGTGGGCTGCTGCCCTTTGGCGGCAAGTTTGGCGTTGGTGGCATAGTCGAGGCGGCGTTGTCCGCGCCGCTGCGCCCAATACTCGCGCTCCGAAACATGGTCGCCTTGGGCTTCCAGCAGATTGATCTGGTTCAGGTCGGCTTGCTCGCACATCTCCATGACAGCGACACGAAGGTGCCGGAGCATGGCAGAGGTGCAGCGGTGCTTCTTGCCCGCTTCCCAGTCGCACGGCTTGTCCATGAAGGGCTGCCGTTCCACGGTGCGGACACGCAAGCTGCCAATGACGATGTGGACGCGG
>ERZ779898.782-NODE-782-length-12955-cov-4.184419_pt1 | contig 12955 bp, 18 predicted proteins | sample MGYA00511902_ERZ779898 | MGnify/ENA primary metagenome ERZ779898 (study PRJEB29588, sample SAMEA2144588) | human gut metagenome | biome: human gut; feature: human-associated habitat; material: faeces | place: Denmark | collected 2008/2010 ...
CACCTAAGAGAAGCATCAAACGCTATCTCTATCAGAGAAACTAAGAATCTGTTCAACAAACAGTTTCTGACAATCATGTAGCCTTATGCAGAAATTTGACCGCAGCTATCTGAAAATGGCTGAAGTATGGGCGGAAAACTCATATTGCAAACGCCGCAAAGTCGGTGCGCTCATCGTGAAGAACAATATGATCATTTCGGACGGATACAACGGTACTCCGTCGGGATTCGAGAACGTGTGCGAGGATGAAAACGGCGTCACCAAGCCGTATGTCCTTCACGCTGAGGCCAATGCCATAACCAAAGTGGCGAAGTCCGGAAACAGCAGCGAGGATTCCATCCCCCTTTTCCCACAAATGATTTTCATGGGCAAAGGCAAGCACCCTTTTAAGAAAGTCCTCTTTCTTCATTCGTTATTGGGCCTTAACACGTCCGCATCCAGAAGTCCCTCAGAAAGGTCCCTGTCGCTCACCATGATTTCCGGCAGGGCAAAGTATTCCATGAGACTGTCAAGAATGGCCACACCGGCCACGATGATGTCCGCTCTTTCCGGCATGAGTCCTGTCAAATGGCATTTGTCATCATAGGACATGGAGGAAAGCTTCTTCAGCATGGCATTTACATCTTCCTGATGGATGATGAAATCCTGCACTTTGGAGGAATCATAGACTTCCAGCTCCTGGAGCATGGACGCCATGGACGTCACCGTGCCTCCCACGCCGATCCACCGTTTCACATTCTTCACACTGTCCATCAGTTCTGTGTGGCGGAAAAGGTCGAAGCAGTGCTTCTTCAGCTCCGCCAGTCCCCGGGGCGTGGTGGTATCGAACTGCTTGGAACAGCGTACACAGCCCAGCTTGAAGCTGTGGCGCATGCCGATATCCGTGCCGAAGCCCATGCAGATTTCCGTAGAACCGCCGCCGATATCCACTACCGACGTCACCACGCTGGACGTACCGGCTGCGCCGATATAGCTGTAATAGGCCTCTTCCTTTCCCGAAAGGATCCGTACCGGAATGCCGGCAGCCGCAGTCACCTCATCGGAAAATTCGCCGCCGTTAGCCGCATCCCTCATGATAGAAGTGCCGTAGGCAAAGATTTCAGAAGCCCCTGCCAGGCGGGCGGCCGCCGTAAACTCTTCGATAGCCTTCAGCGTCCTTTCCCGGGGTCCCTTCCCGATGAAAGCCTTGTCCGTCATGCCTTCCCCGAGCCTGGTACTGCGAAGGTCCTTCTTCAGGATCTTCCACTCTTCCTTTTCATCCTTTTCTGCAATCAAAAGACGGACTGAATTTGTCCCGATATCAATAATCGCACGCATCATATCCCCCAAATAAGGTTAAACAATGAGCCAACTGCTTAAAATAATAAGGGAGCATGGAATGCTCCCTTATTTCTCTCAGTCAGAACGCCTTGCGCCCCTTCCGCCTCTCTTGGATTCCACATTTCTCTTGAGATCGAGAAGCCTTTCATCGCTGTCTTTCAGGAAACGGCTGAGCTTATCCTCAAAAGAAGCCGGTGCTTCCCTGCGGGCCGTACGGAAACCGCCGGAAAACGGACGACTGTACTGGGTCCTTTCAGAATGGAAGGATTCCTCTCCCTCTTCCTGACGACGTTCAAAGGAGCGATGGCCTTCACGGCAGCGGAATTCATTTTTTTCATGGAAATCACGGTGTCCCTGATGGTCATGGTGGAAACGATCCTGCTTCTTTTCCCCTTTTTCAGAAGCTGGCTGGGCCTGTTTGATGGATAAGGCGATTTTGCCTCTTTCATCAATGGTAATGACCTTGACCTTCACCTTGTCTTTGACCTTAAGATAATCATTCACATCACTTACATATTCATTAGCCACTTCAGAAATGTGAATCAGACCCACCTTTTTATCCGGCAGTTCTACAAATGCGCCAAACTTTGCGATACCGGTTATGGTACCTTCTACGATATTGCCGACTTCTAAAGCCATGAGAAAAAAATACATCCTCCCTAAAAACCTAAATGGAAATATTAATTTGATTATACGAGATTTCCCGGGGAATAGCAATAGGAATTATAAAGGAAAAAGCCCCCTCTGCTCATATAAAAAGCACTGATTCATTCCGTATCTGCTTTCATCAGAAATGGTATGCTGCAGGTCATGGAAATTCTTAAACAGCCTGCTGTTTTCCTTTTCCTTCCCTGCATCGCATAAAAACAGAAATCAAAGCAGATACGCATGAAATCAGTGCTTCGGTATCTCCCAGAAATCGAAAGCAGAAAGAGGCTTCCTTTTACCTTTCAATCACCGCAAAATGACGATCCTCTTTCCTCTTCTTCCCATCCAGCGGCGAATGGCCCACAGCCACTGCCAGAATAGGAGACACCCCTTCAGGCAGATGAAGCATTTTGAGATAATCTGCATCCTTTCCCAGAAGACGGATGAAGCCGAAAAGAATGATGGACGACAGCCCCAGGTCACTGGCCTTCAGATGGATATGCTCCGCGATAATGCCGGCATCAAAGCCCTCCAGCGTTTCCATCACATCCTTCGTGCGGCAGATGAGGATGAGAAGGGGCGCTTCGTAAATCATGTGGGGCTTTCCCACCCTTTCTCCCCCTTCAGTGCTGATCCGCTTCAGTACCTCCGGATCCCTTACCACTACCAGGGCATAGCCCTTATCATTGTGATGGCCTACGGAAGATTCCTCGGCTGCATGAATCAGCGCATGGATTTCCTTTTCGGAAACGGCCTCGCCGGTATAGGAACGGGCCGACTTTCTAAGCGATAAAACTGTATCAAACTCCATAATAAGCCTCCTTCATTCTTTCCCGTCAATACGGAAGGTGGGAATCCTTGCCACAAACCGCCGCTCCCGCTGAACCATGGGCGTATGCCCCACAGCCACCGCCATGGCCGGCTTCAGCCCCTCCGGCAGGTGCAGGGCCTGGAAATATTTTCCGTATCCCTCTTCCCGGTTCAGCGTGCGGATAAAGCTGTAAATACAGATGGACCCAAGCCCCAGGTCCACCGCTTTCAGATGCATGTTTTCCGCCATAATCCCGGCATTGAGCTTGATAGAATCTTCCCGTGCCTCCGGGGTGTTCATGATCAGCAGCAGAAGCGGCGCCCCGTAAATGGGATCCCCTCTCCCCGACAGCGCCTGATTCTCCTCAGCCAGAAGCCTTAGCACCTTCTTGTCCGTAATGGCGGCAATAGCATAATTTTTGAAATCAAAATGCCCCACCGGCACCTCTTCCCCTGCCTTCACAATCTTCTGGATATCCTCCTCAGACACCGGCTCTTCCGTGTACCGGCGCACCGAGCACCTCACTGAAAGCACATGATCGAATTCCATGGTATATCTCCTTTCCTTGCTTTGGCAGAATCATAACAGCGTAAAATATTGTGACTTATTGTTGAAAAGTTTCCCGTCCGCCATGGCACCACTGCCTTCCATCGCGGCAGGAAACTTTTTGCATATAGTTTCCCATCCACCATGGCACTGCTGCCTTCCATCGCAGCAGGGAACTTATCGATTCAAAAGATTCGAAAGCAGGGCTCCTGCCATTTCATAATCATCGATGACCACGCACCAGGGACTGTCCTTTCCCTTCTCATACACACAGAGAGGGCCCTGGCCCGTTTCCACACGGTCCACATCAGAAAGCTCAGTCTCCCTCCTCTCCTTCCGGCTTCTAAAGCCTATTCGCTCTGAAGTCAGCCAGAAAGCTCCCTTATCTCCTTCCTCAAAGAGACTCTTATCCTCCTTATTTTCCCACTGGCCCACCTTGAAAGGATGGCCCCGGGAAATCAGGACAGCACCGGTGACAAGCTTCTTCGGCTTCATGAGCCGGCCGGCAGCAGTAAAATGCAGTTCCTCCCCTTCCCGGTACTTCACATTGGCATATTCCCTGCTCACCGTGGGCATAAGCCCCTCCTCCTGGATTTTATAGAGGGCATTGCACCTTTTGGCAATGGTGGTGTACTTGTACTTTGCCTCTTCCTTCATCATGTAGCAGAGCTTCAGCAGATCGGAAAACATGCCGTATTCGTCATCATCCATGTAGCCGTCATGGTAAAGCTTCTCAAAAGCCTTGTCACAGGCCAGCGCCTGGGCCCGGGCCAGCTGTTTGTTGCCCAGGTCCTTTTCCTTCGCATAGGCGATGAAACTTTCCAGCCGGTCTGCGTCCAGCTCATCATTGACTGCCGCCTCCGCCATACGGCTGGCATACTCTTCTATATACTGATCTTTTCCTCCGCCGAACAGATTAAAAAACAAGGATACCACCTCCAAAGCCGGTATGAATTACAAAGAAATGGACGCCGCCGACTGGGCAATCACCTGATCGGCATAGGTCTTTTCTTTTACATTATAAATATAGTCAAAGGAAATATATTTCCCATCTTTCACAAAAATATAGCTTGTATTATGATCTCCCTGGTCATCAAAGTCCAGCTTTAATCCGGGGAGCCCGTGAAAAGAATCAAAGAGGAACGTCACATTCTTCACATATTTCCCGGAACTTTCGCTGGCCAGCTTCGCCCGGAAATGGGATTCAATGTCCGCCTTTTCCTTATCACTCAAAGAAGCGAGGCTTGACGGAAGGAAACTGAACTCCCGGTTTTCCGAAATCGGCAGCGCTGCCACTCCCGTCATAAGGAGGTGGTTTCCCGCCACCAGCACATGGTCCGGCGCCACCGGCGGGTCATAGTCCACCTGCATGGACGACGGAATATCATAGGTATAGGCCGTGCCCTTCACGCTCACCTTCTGCATAGGCGTATAAAAAGACAGACTGTTTACCATGTTTTCCACCAGCGGCCGATTCCGCTTCACATCCTCTTCCTTCATGGTGAAGGAAATCATGGCGGTCCCTTCCTGGCGGAGGAACAGATACCGGATTACTGAAAAGCGGCCATCTTCTCCCTGTCCCTTCGTTTCCGCCCGGAGCGCCCTGCCGGCTTTCGTTTCCACAGACTTCATGGACACCGGCTTTTCTCCGGATTTTTTAATATTTTCCTGAAGGAACTTTTGCGCTTCCCTCGCCTGCTCCTTCATCTTTCCCTCACTGTAAGGCTGGCCATAGGCCCTGGACAAAATGGAAAGTGAGATTCCTTCATCCGGAAGAAACGCCTGATACACTGCCGGCGAAGACTTCTCATTTTCCACCCGGTTCCCCGGAATCACCATGGTGAGCCCGCTTACTTTATTATCATAGGTATAGGCTGCCTCCGAAACCGGCGCTGCCTCTCCTGCCACAGGTTCTCTGGCCCAGGTCCCCTGAAAGGACAGTGCCGCCACCAGAACCATGGCAGAAATCACTGCTGCTTTTTTCATAATCCTATTTCCTTCCTCCTGCAGGGAAAACCACGATTTCATAAGCCTCAATCACGGGCAGCAAGACAGCAGTCCCTGCCGAACCCATGACCGGCAAAAAAAATCTTCCAAAAGCAGATTCTATACAGGAATCTGTGCTTTCCCGGATGATGTGATGATATAATTATTATATACCATAGAAGGAAATTCCAGATAAGGAAATCCGTTTTCAAAAGGAGGTCTTTTCCATGCAGTTCAAGAAAATCCTTGTTCCCGTAGACGGCTCCGGCACCGCGGACAACGCCCTCCGCTACGGCGTAGAAATGGCAAAAACCTACGGGGCCCAGCTTTTCGTTATCGTAGTGGCAGACATAGGCGAAGCCGCCTACCCCTTAATGCAGGTCAACCTTGATAGAAACGGCTTCGCCTCGGTCCGAGAAAAAGCAGAAGCAGTCATGGAAAGAATCAAAAAACAGATTCCCCAGGGCCTTCCCTTCACCCCCATCATCCGCACCGGCGTCCCCGGCAGCGTCATCACCTCCCTGGTGGACGAAGAAAATATAGACCTCATTATTATGGGAAACAGCGGCAAAGGCTCCCTTTCCTCCTTCATCATGGGCAGCGTCAGCCAGTACGTGATCCATCATGTGAAAGTACCGGTGCTGATTATTAAGTAAACCGACCTTTTTAAAGCAGGGCAGCTGATGGAGCGGCCTACGCCTGGACGCCCGCATGGCCCTTCCCTGTATCAGCTCTTTCCGAAAAAGCAAAAACAGTGAAACCGATATCCCCTCGATTTCACTGTTTTTTTAATGATTCTTTTCCAGGACTCCCAAAATCCTTCCCGTCACCAGCGTCAGGAAAAGATAAATCACCGCCGTAGTAATAAAAGTCTCCCATACCCGGTAATACTGCGCATTGGCCGCATTGGCCCAGTACATGAGCTCCGGCGTGGCAATCACCGACGCCAGCGACGAATCCTTGATGAGACTGACGAAAGAATTTCCCAGCGCCGGAATCACCGATCGGATTGCCTGAGGCAGGATGACATACCGCATGGCCTGGAAATGAGAAAGCCCCAGAGCGCTGGCCGCCTCCATCTGCCCCGGGTCTGTGGCCAAGATGCCGCCGCGGATGGTTTCTGCAATATACGCGCCGGCATTGATGGAAAGCGCAATCACCGCCGCCAGCACACCGTCCGGTTTCCTCATAATCAGCGGAATCACGCCGAAATACGTAATCAGTATCTGCAGAAGAAGCGGCGTTCCCCGGATGCTCTCGATAAAGCACACCGCCGGAATGGACAAATATTTCTTAGACGAAATCCGGGCCAGCGCCAGGAAAAGGCCGATGAAAAATCCCGCCGCAATGGCAATCACCGACAGCTTCACCGTCAGCAGAGCACCGGAAATAAAGAAAGGCGCATACTCCTCCACAATGGACACTTTAAAATCAAACATTTCTATCACTCCTGCTTCAAAGAAGCCAGCATCTTCTCATCGGGACTGCTATGGAACCACTTTTCATAGATACGGCTGTACGTGCCGTCGCTCACCATATCCGAAAGAGCCTTGTCCAGCTTCTGCTGCAGCGCCTGCCCCTTATCCTTCGGATAAAGAATGCCGAAATACTCCGGCGTAAAAGCAGCGTCATCATAGAGGATTTTCAAATGCTGATCCGGATACTGGGCCTTGATAGCCTTCACCGACGTTTCATCCCCCACCAGCGCATCCACCTGACCGCCGATGAGCATCTGAATGGACATAGGCGTCTTGCGGATGGCCGGATTATTTTTCCCCATCAGCTTCTCCAGCGCCTCCTGGCCGGTGGAACCATTCTGCACAGCCACCGTCTTCCCGTCCATCAGATCCTTCGCACAGGAAATATCAGTATCCTCCCGCACCAGGATCGCCTGCCGGGACACAAAATAAGGTTTGGAAAAAAGATAAGTCTTCTTCCGGTCATCAGTGATAGTAATCCCAGAAACAGCGGCATCCGCCTGTCCCATGCGGATCTGCTCAAAAATAGCCTCCCATCCCGCATCGGTGATATCCGGCGTAAGCCCGGCCCGCTTCGATGCCTCTTCGATGAGATCGATATCAAAACCCGTTATCTTCCCATCCTTCAAATACTCGAAAGGATTCCAGTTCGCATGAGTCACAATATGCACATGCCCCTCAGAAGAAGACCCCGCTTCAGGCGCCTCCTTCCCGCAGCCCCCCGCCAGCAGGCACCCTGCCGTCAAAAGAGCCGCCGCCGCTGCTATCCAAAGTTTCATTTTCCTCTTTCCTTCCTGAACCAAAGCCGCCACCAAAGCACCAGAGCCAGTGGCTGTTATTTTTCATGTTCATTATACTCCCTGAAAAGATATAATACAAGTTGTTCACTAAAATAATGTTTGTCAGATGAGCAGTCTACGGACCGCAAAGCCTATGACTTGCCCGCCCCTGCCTGCAGAAAGCAAGCGCCAATGGACAGAAGGGCATCCAAAAGCCGATAGCCGTAAGCGGATAGCGCACAGCCGAACTCTCCCCTCCCTCTGATTATCACCCGTCGAAATGCCTCTACTCCTTCAAACCTCAATTTTCTTTTCTCAACATTACGCCATACCAAAAGGACGCCCTCTATCAAAAGGCGCCCTCACGATTCCAGCTATGCTTTTATTTCTTTTTGCAAATCGCAGTCTTCTTTGTCTGTACGGACATTTCCCTTTTCATTCCTATTACTTTTCTATAATTTTAAATCCATTCCCAAGTCCCCAAAAGCCAGCGGGCAGCCTTCAAACCTGAGAAAAAAGCAGAGCACCTCTCTTGCCTACCCATCCCCATTCAGGAGGTGGGTGGCGGGCCGGAAGGGGGGCCATAAGCAGCCAGCCGCAAGCAGGAATCTGACAGCCCATAGCGGACCGCTGAACACTTTCCGCCTGACGTCTGATAAGTCTCTCCCCTTTCCGCCATTTCGAGGGAAACCGAGAAATCTGCCACGCACAGTTTCACCACCGTAAGTAGAATCTACGTTACAAGCCACACTGATAGTCTGAAGTCTGACCGTCTGATGTCTCCCACCGAATTGTCTCTACCTCCTCAAACCTCAAATTTCTTTCCTCAAATCTATCTTGAGCGTCTGTCTATCTCCTGCCGATACATCATAAAAAAATCTTTTTCCATCATGTTCACATAAAAGCCAATTTTTCTATTCATATAGTAGAAGGCAGCAAGTCATGAGACCATGCTTCGGAAATCAAACCTTTTCCTGCTAATCCTAGGCAATACAGAAAAAGGCATTCCATTGCAGCAGTCGGGATCCCATGTTCCTTCTCTCCAATCCGGGATGGTAGTAAAAAGCAAACACAAAGAAACTCAGGACTCCAGAAAATCCTTACAGGGCAGAAATGACGGGAGACTCATGTATGGCTCGCGCCGTCGTACCAAGTACAGCAGCGGCCGTAGACCATGCAGACACCGAATTCATTGGGCATGATGGGAAGCTTGGAGACACCGGGTTTCTTTGTAGTGGTTTTAAGGAAATGATTTCCCGCCTCTGCGCCTACTTTCCCCTGCCCCATGAATGGGAAGCAAGCGCAATGAGACGAAAAGGGAGCAATTATCACAATCTCTTCTCTCCCGGCACTCAAAATCTTGGACAGCATCAAAACGATCTTATAATCAACTTTTAATTCAAATACTTTAGTACCATCTTATAATGATCATTCATTCTGAGCCCCTCAGCTTTCATACCACCGGCTTGCCCCCACAAAGCATGTCTTCTATGGTTTTTGCTACACCGTCTTCTTCATTGGAGGGGCAAAGGGCCCGGGCCGCTTTTTTAGCTACTTCATCAGCATTGCTGACGGCATAGGAAAGGCCGGCCATCCGAAGGAGGGGCACATCGTTTTCCGTATTTCCAAATGCCATGACTTCATCGGGAGAGATACCTTTCTGGTCACAGAGGAAGCGCACGGCGGCTCCTTTATTGACTCCTTTTTTATGGACATCCACGAAATCATCGCCAGGGAAAACTACATCCACCAGACCGCTGAACTTGTCTTCCACTACCTGCCGGATAGCCATCCTTTTTTCCAAAGACGGATCGGCAAAGACGATGCGAGTCACCAGTTTTTCGGGATGGTAGAAATTCTCACCCAGGTACACCGGTTTTTTGGAGCGGTATTTCTGGTATTTTTTCTCTGTGCCATTGGGTTTATCCATGTAAATCACATCATCCATGAAGGAGGTGGCATTCCACCCTCTTTTTTTTGATTCCAGAAGGATGGCGGAAGCCAGGTCCGGTGAAAGTCCTTCCTGCCGCACAGGCTCTCCGGTTTCACTCATCATAATCCAGGCTCCGGTGTAGCAGATAAGGGGCACATTGCCCAGCTGGAGCGTATCCGCCTTGGCTTTGGCCGAGTCCCACATGCGGCCGGTGGCCACTACGATTTCATAGCCCTGGCTTTGGGCCTTCTTGATGACCTGCCTGGAATAATCGGAAATCGTCATATCATCATGAAGCAGTGTGCCATCCAAATCGATGGCAATCAAACGAACAGCCATAGGAAACTCCTTTCAGAAAATCACTGATTTCTCCATCGAAGGCCGGAGAGCAGGACGGGGCTGGGAATCTGGGAAAGAAAGACACCCAAGGTCATGGCAATGACACCGATGGTCTGCCTGAGGGTAAAGGATTCATCCAGGAAAAAAAGGCCTGACAGCCCTCCGAATACCATTTCCATACTGAGAATCATGGACGCCTCGGTAGGCGGCATGTACTTCTGCCCCACTGCCTGCAGGGTATAGGCCACACTGGTGGAAAGAATCCCTGTATAGAGAATAGGCCACGCCGCCCCCTCAAGACCTGCCAGGTCCGGCGTTTCAAAAAGAAAGGCCAGCATGAGGTTCAGCACCCCTGTCACCATGAACTGCCCTGCCGACAGAAGCACCGGAGAAAAACGCTGAGTCAGATAATTCAGCATATGGATCTGCACCGTAAAGGACAGAGCGCAGAGCAGCATGAGCCCATCGCCCAAACTGATGGAAAAGTCGCTGGTTATGGAAATGAAATAAACCCCTGCCATGGCCAGGATGGCTCCGATCAGATGATTGCGAAGAAGGGGCTGTCCCAGAAAGAGGCCTGTGATGGGAACCATGAGAAGATAATTGGCTGTGAGAAAGCTGGCCTTGGAAGCAGTCGTATACTGCAGCCCCACCTGCTGCAGGGTAGCTCCCAGAAAAAGGGGAATCCCCACCATGAGGAAAGCAGCCCAGAGAGGGATGGACGTGGGCAGAGGACTTTTCCCCTCCCTGTGAAAATAGAGAAAAGGCAGAAGAGCCAGAGAGCCGATGACAAAACGAACCCCGTTAAATGTAAAAGGGCCCACCGTATCCATGCCCACTACCTGGGCCACAAAGGCGAAGCCCCAGATGAGGGCCGCCGCCAGCAAAAGCAGACGATATTTCATATACATGCTCCTTAGGGTATAATAGAGAAAGCTTTCCTTATTATATCAGATTCAAAGGTTCCACACCCCAAGAAAGGAGAACATGATGAAAGAAATCGTAATCGCCCAGCCCCTGGGCGTATCCAAAGAAACACTGAGCACCCTCCTTGCCCCTCTCACCGGCAGGGGATACCATCTCACCCTCTGGGACAGCCTCCCAGAAAACCAGGACGATCTGGGAAATCACATTTCCAAAGCTGACCTGGCGGTCATTGCCAACTACCCGCTGAAAAAAGAAGCGCTGGACAAAGCCTCTTCCCTCAAATACCTCTGCGTCGCTTTCACCGGCGTGGACCATGTAGATATCGATACCTGCCGTGAGAAAGGCATCGCCGTCTCCAACTGCGCCGGCTACTCCACCGAATCCGTGGCAGAACTGGCCATAGGTATGATGCTTTCCCTCTACCGGAAACTGGCAGAAGGCAAAGACGCTGCCGCCCATGGAAAAACAGGCGCCGGCCTTCGGGGCATTGAAATCAAAGACTGCACAGTAGGCATCATCGGCACCGGCGCTATCGGATACCGCACCGCAAATCTGGCCAAAGCCTTCGGCGCCAAAGTCATCGGCTACAACCCCTCCCACCGCCATGACGATATCACCTACACCGACCTTAACACCCTCCTTCAAACAAGCGACATCGTATCCATCCACCTGCCCCTTACCAAAGATACAAAGCACTTCATTGACAAGGAAAAATTGTCCCTCATGAAAAAGGATGCTATTCTGATTAACACCGCCAGAGGAGGCATCATCGACAATGAAGCCCTGGCAGAAGCGCTGAAAAAAGGTGAAATCGCCGGCGCCGGCATCGATGTATTCGATATGGAGCCGCCCCTTCCCGAAGACTATCCCCTCCTTTCCGCCCCTCACACCGTCCTTACGCCCCATGTAGGATTTGACACGGAAGAAGCCATGAAAAGAAGAGCCGCCATTGTGGCAGACAACCTCAAGAGCTTTGTAGAAGGAAAACAGAAAAATATCATATGCTGACATAAAACAGAAAAGCCTATCAGGGGAGTATGGGCCAGCTTTTCCCGACTTGCGTATCCTACCAGTATACGCACACTAATGAGGAAAACACTGCGATTGCTCTTCCTTATTGCTTTTCTGTTTTTGTTTTGCTTTTGCTTCTGTCTGTTGTCAGCCGGATTTAGGAGAAGGGAGGGTAAAAAGGAAAATTCCCTGATTTTTTTCCCTCGCTCCTGTCCTCTTCTCTATCGCGGATGTGGAAAAAGACATTTGAGAAATGGAATCCATCATCTCATGAGGTCTTTTCATTCCTCTGATATGAATATCGCAGAAGTCTCACTTCTTTGACCCCCTGAATGGAAATTTTTTAAATTCTATTTTCTTGAGCCTATCCTCACCGCTGATACGTAAGGGCAGTGAAGAAATGAAAATCATTTTTTCACTGCCCTTTTTGTATACATCAATTTTCACAGAATTGGCCAAATGACAGCCTGCTGCCTCTATGTCATTTCAAACGATGCTGCATGTGGTTATGAATGATCATGCTTTTTGTTCTTTTGAGGATCTGAATCCAGAAATCTCCTGCCCCGATGAGATTTGTCCTATTGTGGAATGAAATTTCTCCACTCCGCTCCGCTACGGTCGAAATGACAGTGAGGCGGAATAGAAAATCTATTGAGATGAGGTTGTAAAAAGGAGGGGCTTATGCAATATAAATGTATGGAGAGAGAAATGAGGACGCTTTCCATGGAAGAATTCTATTTCCCATCTGTCATGTATATCGCGATAATTCCGGCCGGAATGCAGCTTTGACAGAAAGGAATCAAGAATCCCTGTATACAGGCTCCTGATTTTCCCCTCCCGCTCCCCGGCGCCGGGAAAGCGAAACGGATTCTGCAGATTCGTAAAAAATATGATAACCCATCGCAAAAGCACGGATACCATCCCTTGCAGCATGAGCCCGCATTCCCGGACGACAAGAGCAGGGTTGACGCAGGATTTTCCTGTGATTTAGCGTTGCCGCCTGATTCTGAGAGGCCCGCAATACTGACTGGCATGGATACCATCCGTGTTTTTGTGCTGTCTTTGAGCACGCAAAAAAGCAGCCCCTCATGGAGCTGCTTTTTTCATTGTAAAAATTCCTGATTGGTCCCATACTTATGCACGGTAGGGCGTCAAGGCATCTGCTTCGATGAATCGG
>ERZ779898.788-NODE-788-length-12841-cov-3.535273_pt1 | contig 12841 bp, 8 predicted proteins | sample MGYA00511902_ERZ779898 | MGnify/ENA primary metagenome ERZ779898 (study PRJEB29588, sample SAMEA2144588) | human gut metagenome | biome: human gut; feature: human-associated habitat; material: faeces | place: Denmark | collected 2008/2010 ...
TGCGACAGCCATTCAGGTACAATGTGCATTAGATGGAGCCAGAGAGATCACGATTTTCAATATTAAGGATGCATTTTTTGAGCGTACTCTTCAGACCGCAGAAAAGATCCGAAAAGCAGTGCCGGGAATTGTTGTCAATGTATATGACATTGCAGATACGGCAAAGATGACAGAGGAGATCACATCCAGTGACATTTTTGCAAATGCGACGATCGTTGGTATGAAACCGATGGATGACCAGAGTGTGGTAAAAGATTTATCTGCATTTCGCCCGGGATTGGTTGTATGTGATGCGGTTTATAATCCGGCAGAGACAAAACTGTTGCGGGAAGCAAAAGAAGCAGGATGTACCTGCATTGGAGGCAAGGGAATGCTTCTGTGGCAGGGAGTGGCCGCATTCCGGTTATATACAGGTATGGATATGCCGGTAGAAGAAGTAAAGGAGAAATTTTTTCATGAATAAAGGAAAGAAAAATATTTTCCTGATCGGTTTTATGGGAGCCGGTAAAAGCACGATTGCACGTGCGATAAAGCAAAAGCTGGGTTATCCGGTTGTGGAGATGGACGAGCGTATCGTAAAAGAACAGGGAATGCCGATCAGCAAAATTTTTGAAACATACGGAGAACTTTATTTCCGGGAGCTTGAGACAAAACTGATCCAGTCACTAAATCAGCAGGAGCCGACAATCGTATCCTGTGGAGGCGGTGTGGCAATGCGACAGGAAAATGTAGACTGCATGCGGGATGGGGGAAGAATCGTATTTCTTACGGCAACACCGCAGACCATATACGAACGTGTAAAAAACAGTACGGACCGTCCACTTTTAAACGGTCATATGAATGTTGCATACATTTCTGAACTGATGGAAGCACGCCGGCCAAAGTATGAGGCGGCTGCAGACATTCTCGTAGCTACGGATAGAAAAACAAAAGAAGAAATCGCAGAAGAAATTATTGGGCGACTGGAGGAATAAGCGTGAAATTTAATTGGGATAATATTGTATTTCAGATGCTGGGAAAACTTGTGGACTGCGTGTGGGTCAGCATTTTATGGGTGATCTGCTGCATTCCGGTTTTTACGATCGGGGCATCGACCACCGCGCTGTATTACACGGTACATAAATCCATCCGCGGTAACCGCGGATATACCACAAGTAACTTTTTCGGAGCGTTCAGGGACAACTTTAAGGCTGCAACACTGCCATATCTTATATGGCTGGCCGTTATGATTGTTCTGGGCTGTGATGCCTATATCACCTATCAGGTATTAAAAACCGGCAGTATGAAGGGCGCATTTTTCTATTTCTTTCTGGTTATGATTGCTGTTGCGATTATGTGGAGCGCATTTTTATTTCCATATATTGCAAGATTTGAAAATACCGTAAAGCAGACATTGAAAAATGCATTTCTGCTGATGATAAGGCATCTGCCATGGGCATTGCTGCTGCTGGTGATTTTAGTTGCATCGGTTTTATCGGTTTATATCATACCGGTATTGCTTGTGGTGATTCCGGCAGTTGCATCGATTGTATTTGATTTTATTTTAGAGCGCCTGTTCCGCCGCTATATGAGTCCGGAGGATTTAGAGCGTGAAGAGGAAAATGATATGTATGCATCATAATACATAAATAAAAACAAAAAGAGAGGGAGAAAAAATGAGTGTAACAATTTCAGAAGCAGTAAAGTATATCGGAGTAGATGACAAGACAATTGATCTGTTTGAGAGCCAGTATGTAGTTCCACATGGAGTGTCTTATAATTCTTATCTGATTTTTGATGAAAAGGTAGCTTTGATGGATACGGTAGATGCCAGGGGCATGGAGCAGTGGGAGAAGAATCTGTTGGCCGCATTAGACGGACGGAAAGTGGATTATCTGATAGTTTCCCATCTGGAGCCGGATCATGCCGGAAGTATCGGACGTCTGGTAGAGCTTTTCCCGGAAGTAACTCTGGTGGGAAATGCCAAGACATTTCAGATGCTTCCACAGTTTTTTGACGAGCTTCCGGTAGATGAGAACCATAAAATTACAGTGGCAGAAGGAGAGTCTTTGTCCCTTGGTACCCATACGCTGAATTTTTATATGGCACCGATGGTACACTGGCCGGAAGTGATGGTAACTTATGAGAGCAGTGAAAAGATTTTATTCTCTGCAGACGGATTCGGAAAATTCGGTGCACTGGATTATGAAGATCCGGAAGGATGGGCCTGTGAAGCGAGAAGATATTACTTTAATATTGTAGGAAAATACGGTGCACCGGTACAGGCACTGTTAAAGAAAGCAGCAGGACTGGATATCCAGACAATCTGTCCGCTGCATGGTCCGGTATTAAATGAAAATCTTGGTTATTACATTGGATTATATGATACCTGGAGCAGCTATAAGCCGGAGGATAAGGGTGTTCTTGTAGCATATGCATCGATCCATGGAAATACTGCAAAAGCAGCACGGAAATTTGCTGAGATGCTGCGTGCCAAAGGAGTAGAGAAAGTTTCTGTCATGGATCTTTCCCGTGATGATATGGCAGAAGTTGTGGAAGATGCGTTCCGTTATGACCGTATGGTTCTTGCAGCAGCAAGTTACGATGGCGGTGTATTCCCATGTATGCAGGACTTCCTGCATCATTTACAGTCCAAGGCATTCCAGAACCGTACCGTAGGTATTATTGAGAACGGTACCTGGGGACCGACGGCCGGAAGAACGATGAAGGGAATTCTGGAAACCATGAAAAATATTACCATTGTGGAGCCGATGGTAACGATCCGTTCCGCCATGAAAGAGTCCGACCTACCAGCGATGGAAGCTCTGGCAGATGTGATTGCAAATGCATAAGCACTTCGGAAAACGGACCAAAAAGAAACATCATATTGTGCTGATCTGTTCCGCTGTGGTCATTGCGGCGTTTGTGCTTCGCATGCCGGTGGAGATGAATGTAGCAGATGCCTGTGGAATGCAGCAGAAGGTCAATGTGCTTAGCAGCAGTATGCATAACCGGCAGGCGGAGGATTACCTGAATGATGCAGGAGAGTTTTGCATTTCCCAGACAGTGCTCAGGGAAGGGAAACCGTCCGTTGTTCCGCAAGTCAGGCGAATCGGGCTTCGTTTCCTTCCGGTGAGCCATATGACACAGCAGTGGCTGCTGGTACAGAGAATTCTGACCTCGAAGCCCAAATTTCTTGTTCCACCGGCGCGTCGGCTGATCGTCGGGCGGTATATCCGCGCAAATCCCGTCTGTGTGTGACAGAATGAAACTCAGGGGATACAAAAAAATTTGGATAGAGACAGGAGAACAAGCATTATGAGAAAAACAAAGATTATTTGTACCATCGGACCTGCAAGCGAAAGCGAATCTGTACTGACACAGATGTGTAAAGCCGGCATGAATGTAGCCAGATTAAACTTTTCCCATGGAAGCCATGAGGAACATCAGAAGAAGATTGATACGATCAAAAAAGTGCGTAAGGCGTTAGGTCTTCCAATTGCGATCATGCTGGATACCAAAGGACCGGAGTACCGGATCAAAACCTTCGAAAACGGAAAGATCACGTTAAAAGATGGAGATACATTTACACTGACAACGGATGATATTGTGGGAAATCAGGAGAGAGTTTCCGTAACCTACAAAAACCTGATCAACAATCTGAAGGTGGGAGATCATGTCCTGATCAACAATGGTCTGATTATTCTGGAAGTAGAAAAGCTGAAAGCACCGGATGCCATCTGTAAGGTTCTTGTCGGAGGCGAGGTGTCGGATAAAAAGAGCATGAATTTCCCGAACAAGGTCATGGATCATGCATTTTTGAGCGAGCAGGATAAGAAAGATCTGCTGTTTGGTATCAAAAACGACGTGGATTTCGTTGCGGCATCTTTTGTTTCCGTAAAGAAAGATGTCGAGGATATGCGTAAATTCCTTGACGAGAACGGCGGCGAAGATATTGATATTATTGCAAAGATTGAGAACCGTTCGGGTGTGGAGCACATTGAAGAAATCTGTGAGATTGCCAATGGTGTCATGATTGCCCGTGGAGATCTCGGAGTCGAAATCCCGGGCATGGAAGTGCCTGCGGTTCAGAAGTATCTGATCAGCAAGTGCCGTATGCTCGGAAAACGTGTCATAACCGCGACCGAGATGCTCGAGTCCATGATTCACAATCCGCGTCCGACACGTGCAGAGCTTTCCGATGTGGCAAACGCGGTATACGATGGATCATCCGCGATCATGCTGTGCGGAACATGGCAGAGATTGCTGAGTATACGGAATCCCAGATCAAATATACCAAGCGTTTCCGTACTTCTGATTTTGAGACAAGAAGCATTCAGGATGCCATTTCGCATGCAACTTGTGCGATGGCAGTTGATGTCCAGGCAAAATGTATTGTCGCAAGTACACTCAGCGGAACTACCGCACGTATGGTCAGCCGTTTCCGTTGTCCGGTAGATATCATCGGAATGACGACTTCCGAGAAAGTATGGCGGAAATTGAACTTAAGCTGGGGGGTTACTCCGGTTCTCTGCGAGGAATTCAGTTCGATGGAAGTTATGTTCTACCATGCAATGAAAAAGGCAAAAGAAGTATTTTCATTACAGAGCGGAGATGCTGTTGTTCTGACCGGTGGTCTGATCAATGGCAAAGTAGGAAATACGAATGTGATTAAGGTAGAAACCGTAAAATAAAATAGAACATAAGCGAATGCTGTGTAGTTGGAAAGCGCATGTGACATCTCTGTTGCATGCGCTTTTCGTGTGCTTTTGTGAAAATTTACTACCTTTACGAGGAAAATAGTTTATGCTATAGTATATTTGTACGGAAATAATCAGACAATATTTACAGTTTACCAGGGAAAGGCAGGCCTATGGTAGAAAAAAACGATCAGAAGAAGTGCAGGGATATATCAACAGAGATTCAGGAGATTCTGGCAAAATGGGGAAAGTATTTTTTTTACTATTATCCCAAAGAACACAGGATCAGGCCATCAGAGTTTGCAGCCCGTCACATGGGAATCGTGGAGAATGCTACGGATCTGGAGCATAGTATCCTCATGGACAGAATTATGGAAAAAGAAAAACTGTTAAAACTGTTTCAGGATATTGACCATGGCGCAAACACGGTAAGTGCAAAGATTCAGTCTTCGGGAAAAGACATGGTATATCAGATCTCTATGGGTAGGATTCAGGGCGGTTCACAGAAACAACCGGAATATGTATTGGGTCTGATCGAACAGATCAGGGCAGACACACGCCAGAATGAGATTATTCAGGCACTGGGAAGCAATTTTAACAGTGTATATTATGTAGATGTGGATCATGATAAGGTATATGTATATAAGGTGAACTCCGCAGTGCGCTCTGTGCTCAATGATACGCTTAAGGAAATTCCGGGATATGAAGCTATCATGGCAGAATATGTGGGGAAGGTTGTCCTTACCGAAGATCGTGAGACAATGCTGTATGAGACCTCCATTGAAAATCTCCGTAAGCAGCTGAGCCTGAAAAAAGCATATCAGTATGATTACCGGATTGTGCGGGATGGGAAAGTAAAATACTGCCGTGCAAAATTTGTAAATACATCGGATGGAGGACAGCTGCACCGGATGGTAGCAGGATTTTCCGATATCAGTTCCGAAAAACAGAGGGAACTTGAGCGCATGGCATATGTGGACAGTGTAACCGGTGGAAATAATTACGAAAGTTTTAAGAAGAAAATCCGGGATTTCCGGCAACCGGGATATCTGGTGTCCATGGACATCCACTCCTTTAAAATTATCAATTCGATCTGTGGAATTATCAAAGGGGATGAAACACTCAAAGCAATCTGGAAGTGTATTCAGGGGATACTGGAAAAAGATGATCTGGCAGGACATATCAATGCAGACCGTTTTGTGATTTACAGTAGTGGAAAGGATCAGGAAAAGACGATCCGGCAGTTACAGCAGCTGGAGACCATACTGGCAGAATTGTCGGAAAGACTGAAGGTTCCGAAGCTGATCCCTTATTTTGGAGTGACGAAGTGGAAACCGGATTCCAAAGTGGAAGAGGTATACAGCGAAGCAAATTTTGCCAAGAATCAGATCAAGGATCGCAAAGATATCAGCTATCAGTTTTACAGCCATGAAGATACGATCCGCATGCTTGAAGATAAAGCCATGGAGGATGAATTTAAACATTCTCTGGAAAATAACTGTTTTGAGGTGTGGTATCAGCCGAAATATGATCCGGAAACAGAGCGGATGGTAGGGGCAGAAGGTCTGATCCGCTGGAGAGATGAAAAGGGAAATGTTATTCCACCCGGCAAATTCATTCCGTTGTTTGAGAGAGACGGACTGATAAAAGTTCTGGATGAGTATGTTTTCCGAAAAGTATGTATGCAGCAGTTAGAATGGCAGAAACAGGGAAAGGAGATTATTCCGGTATCCATCAATCTGTCCAGGGCGAGTCTGTATTTTGACAGTGTGGTCAGCCGGTATCAGCAGATCGCTGATGAAATCGGAGTAAAAACCCATCTGGTTCCGATTGAGATTACAGAGAGCGCAGCAATTGACAATGACAATATCAAGGGGCTGGCAGATAAGTTCCATGACAATGGTTTTCCATTGCTTGTAGATGATTTTGGATCGGGGTATTCTTCCCTTGCAACACTGAACATGAAATGTTTCGATACGTTAAAAATTGACAAAAGTCTGATTGATTACATCGGAGATTTCAGTGGGGAACGATTGCTGGAACATACGATTTTACTTGCAAAGGAACTTGGACTGTGCGTTACGGCAGAAGGTGTTGAGAGAGAAGAACAGGTGGATTTCCTCAAACAGATGAAGTGTGACAGTATTCAGGGATATTACTATTCGAGACCGCTTCCCAAAGAAGAGTTTGAAAAACTTTTGCTGACAGCTTAAATGATAAGAAAACAGGGAAAACTTTTATGGAATCATAGAGAAGTTTTCCCTGTTTTATTTATTGACCGAGAAGGGAATCTACATAATTGCGTATTGCATAATTGTCTTCCGGCATCTGACATCCCACAATATATACACCTTCATCATCCGAGCACCGGATGACATGTCCTTCCAGATGGGACTGATCCGAAAGGGCAAAATTTTGGATATCGATAGCAACATCTGCATGTTTGTGATCCATGAAAAACGGATCCCGGATCAGAAATGCAAATCCATTGGCACTGATATTGTCAAGCTGACCGGAGAACGTTGTGTCGGAATCTTTCAGCGTGATGGTACATGGATTGGACACATCTGCCCGTGGGTATTTCCGGCGGTTTTTGATCTCCGGACGTGCGGAAAGCTGCAATACATAGGCATGGGAACCGGATGCCGTGTCAGCCTGTATCTGCGCCTGATCCCAACAGTAGAGAACATTGTCAACCGTGACCTGAACCTTACAGGTTTCGGATCCGTTTAACTGTGGATTGTCAGACAAAATCAGGGAAATACTATTTTCCGCAACAGATCTGACTTCTCCGTGATACTCCATGCGTTCCAGATGTTTTGGAAGAATAACTTTTGCTTTCATACCGGCATGAATATCATCCAGACCCATGAAACCACCGATGCCCAGTTCACACATCAGCTCCTGAATTACATTTTCTATGTTATTGATGTTGGAAGCACTTTCCTCATATTTGCTGAGCATGCGTTTGCTTGTTTCATCGGAATCACTGATGCATGTGGTCATGGTTTCCACGATGGAAGATACCTGTTCCATATTTTCTACCAGCTGACGATTGGAAGATTCCACTTCTTTCATGGCAGAATCAATTGTCTGGATGTGTTCACCCAGAAGAGAAGAATCCTGTGTAATTTTATTTACATTTTCACCGGTCTGGGTTACTTTTTCCAGAGTGACCTGAATAAGTTTTAAGGTTTCTTCAATGGAAGAAGTCATTTTTCCTGAAATTTCATCCAGCCGCGAGAGTGCTTCGCTGATCTGTCCGGAAGAATCTTTGGTTTCGGTACTCAGCTTGCGGATCTGTTCCGCAACGACGGAGAATCCTTTTCCGGCTTCCCCTGCGCGGGCAGCTTCAATGGAAGCATTAAGTGCCAGCAGATTGGTCTGGCTGGAAATACTGTCAATGGTTCCGGTTTCCTGTTTTACGGTTTCAAATTCTGCCTTGAAAGCGTCCAGAATATGTTCTACCTCATTGGACAGATCTGCCATCGTTCCGGCAGTCTGTACCAGACTCTCCAGATCAACGGAACTTGTTTTTGCATGTTTGCCGGATTCCGCAGTCAGGGATACCATATCATTGATCATGGAAGCAACATTCTGTACCTGGGAATTAATATCTCCTGTCATTTCCTGCGAGGAGGCTGTCCGGGACTGCAGCTGGCCGTTATGGTCGGTCAGTTTGTTCATTCCGTCTACGACAATGTCAGAACCATGTTTGTTTTCCGTGGCGAGTTCGCGGACAACGGTGATTCCATCCATGATGGTATTGCTGGCGGTTTTAACCTGTTCAACAGTTGTAACAACCCGTTTTAAATCGGCTTTGATACTGTTTGTCAGGGCACCATCGGATTCGATGAGATGGCGGATAGACATGATATAGCCGATATAACAGAGCAGGAGACAGGCAATCTGCAGCTGATAATTTTTCTGGTCCGTTGCAGTATTCTGACCGAGAACGACCAGATGATAAATGACACTGATAATGACACTGGCGATATTGGCGATTGCACATCCCACCATAAATTTCCGGTCTTTGTAAAGAACCAGAAGACTGACAACCGGAAGAATATAGGTAAAGGCAATCGGTGAATCGGTGGTGCAGATCAGGAACGTGTAAAAAATACCGTAACCGACGACAAGCGCATACCGATAGCGGTCATCAGCCTTTCCCCTGATGCGCAAAAGAAGATCACCGGCAAAAAAAGGAACCCAGCACAGTATTAAAAAAATGATGAAATTTGTGGAAGGATACCCACCCTGGGATACATCTGTGCCGTAGTTTGCACTAAGAAGAAGGGCAAATACAAGCCAGATGCGTCTGGCTTTGATATTGGCCTTGGCCTTAAATTCATTTTCATTATAATCCATAATACGTTTCTCCTATGTGAAAGCTAATTCTATTGTATGACGGGATGAACGTTTTTTCAAGTAAAATGCTTTGTTTTCTGTGCATAATTTTTCCGGGATTCCGGCATACTACCCATACAACATGAATATGGAAAGTAATCTGGAAAACAGGAGGAAATTTATCATATGAAAGCAACTGGAATTGTGCGCAGAATCGATGATCTGGGAAGAATTGTGGTTCCGAAAGAAATTCGCAGGACACTGCGCATCCGGGAGGGGGATCCCCTAGAGATTTTTACAAGCCGGGAGGGCGAAATTATGCTCAAAAAATACTCACCGGTTGGGGAACTGGGCGAGTTTGCACGAAGTTATGCACAGGCACTGGCACAGACCACAGAGGCTCTGGTCTGCATTACGGATCGGGAATATGTGATCGCAGCAGCGGGAACCGGGAAAAAGGAAGTTGAGGGGGAACAGCTGAGCGAAGAAATGGAAGAAATGATTGAAAAGCGCAGCACAGTTGTGAAAACAGGAGAAGAACAGGCCTGCTCCATTACAAAAAAAACAATGTCAACCCTTCCGAAGGGAATTGTGCTTTCAAGTATTCTGTGCAATGGAGACTGTCAGGGTGCTGTGATTCTGGCAGATAACAGCGGACAAAAGGAAACACTTGGACTGTTGAAAGCATTGTCTGCCACAGCTGCAAATTTTCTGGGGAAAAATATGGAGCAGTGAAAATAATAAAATCTTAATAAAAAGATAATTTGCATATACTGTCCAAAAGAGATAAAATGTATGATGTATGTTTCCAAAATAAATATGGAGGAGAGTATATGTCAACCAAGAAGAAAAAGAAAAGAAAGAAAAAGCAGCATCGCTTTTTCTGGTTTGTCATAAAGCTGCAGATCGTGCTGATGCTTGTTGTGCTGGCAGGTTTTGGATACTACTATTTTGGCGGATATGCGGATCAGATACAGCAGATGCGCCGTGAGGCAGTGCAGGAAGTATCTGCTTCCGACGATTCTACGTTTATCCCTTCACAGACCTGCTCCGTTTTTGATAAAGACGGAAAACTGATCTCTGAACGAAGGGGAGACAAGAATGCGCAGTATGTCAAATACGAGGATATTCCAAAGAATTTTGTCGCAGCGATTATCAGTATTGAGGACAAGAAGTTTTACCAGCATAACGGTGTGGATCTGAAAGGACTTGTGCGCGCGGTCAAAGCCACAGTCATGTCGAAACTGAAAAAATCGCAGGGTGGTACGCAGGGTGGAAGTACGATTACCATGCAGCTTGCCAAGCTGATTTATATGCAGCCGAAACAGACGTGGCAGTACAAGGTGAAGCAGATGTTTCTTGCGTGGGAACTCGAAAAACGTTACAGTAAGGATAAAATTATGGAATTTTATCTGAATAACGTGTATTTTGCAAACGGCTATTACGGAATTGACGCTGCCTGTCATGGATATTTTAATTGTGAACTGAAAGATCTTGATGTATCGCAGACCGCGTATCTGTGTGCGATCCCGAACCGCCCGTCCAATTATGATCCGGTGACACACCCGGACAATACCATTACCCGGCGGAATCTGATCTTAAAGAATATGCGGGATGACGGGAAAATCTCCCAGGAAGAGTATTATGAGGCAACCAAAGAAGAGATTGCACTGAACCGGCCTAAAAAGAGTGACACGGAGAAAATTAACAGTTCGATTGACACTTACACGTATGACTGCGCAACCCGTGCACTGATGGAACAGGAAGGTTTCCAGTTTAAATATTATTTTGATTCGGATAAGGAAAAGAAGTCTTATGGGGAAGCATATGACGAACTTTACAGTGCGTGTCAGAAGAAACTGTTTTCCGGAGGATACAAAATCTATACGACGATTGATATGGAAAAACAAAAGGAACTGCAGTCTGCCATTGATGATACCCTGAAAGGATTTAAAGACAAATCCAAAGACGGAACTTACAAGATGCAGGCGGCAGCAGTATCAATTGATAACAACAGCGGATATGTTGTGGCAATCGTGGGCGGCCGTAAGCAGGATTCGGATAATTATACGTTAAACCGTGCATACCAGAGTTACCGTCAGCCGGGAAGTTCGATTAAGCCATTGCTGGTATATACTCCGCAGCTGGAGCGCGGGTATACTCCGGATACCGTTGTGGATGACCATAAACTAAAAGACGGACCGTCGAATGCAAACAATACATATGCCGGAAAGATTCCGCTCAGATATGCGGTTGCACATTCCATTAATACGATTGCCTGGCAGCTGTATGATGAACTGACACCAAAAGCAGGCCTGCAGTATTTAAAAAATATGAATTTTGCACAGATCAAGGACGGAGATTATACCCTCGCCACATCTCTTGGTGGATTTACCAAAGGTGTTTCTCCACTTGAGATGGCATCCGGGTATGCAGCGGTTGAAAATGACGGACTTTACAGGGAACCGACCTGTGTAAAATCAATTGTGGATTCTGACGAAAATGTAGTCTATACGTCCAGCCTGACGGAAAAAACGGTTTATAAGCAGGATGCGGCGCGGATGATGACGGATATCATGACCTCTGTTATGGACAGTGGAACCGGACGTTCTGCAAAGCTTGCCGATATGCCGTGTGCCGGAAAGACGGGTACAACAAACGATCACAAAGATGGATGGTTCTGCGGATTTACCAGATATTATACAACCGCAGTCTGGGTGGGATGTGATTATCCAAAAGCCATTTCCAATCTGAGTGGAAGCACATATCCGGCACAGATCTGGAAAGCATATATGTCTGCGGCCCACGAGGGATTATCTTCGCTTGATTTCCTTCCTTATGCTCAGCTTTCGGATGATTTTAAAAATCAGCAGAAGCAGGAAGAGGAAGAACACGACAAGATGCGCGAAGAAAACCAGATAGAAGAAAACCAGACGGATGACCAGCAGACTTCCGAGAGCCAGCAGAAAGATAATACAACGGACGGAAGCTCCGAAAATGATAACCAGCCGGACAATAACGACAGCAATGCCGGTGATCAGAATAACAATTCCAAACCGGAACATAGTGGGGACAACGATTCCGGAGAAAGCGGAGGAAACACTGATACGCCGGAAAATGGAGAAAATACCAATAAACCGGACAATAGCGGAACCACGGATAATAGCGGTGATACCGGAGAGAGTGGAGATACCGGTGGTGGAAACGTACAATAAACATATATAAAACAGTGCAACCGGTGTATTTATGGATACATCGGTTGATTTTTTTTATCGATACTAGGCAGAAATTCCGGAATATGGTAGAATATAGATACATGGGGTAGAAGAAAAATACATATCACATAGATCAAGGAGGAATCAGGAATTGAAGAAATATGGATTTGGCGTAGACGTGGGAGGAACCACCGTAAAAATGGGATTTTTTGAGACAAGCGGAGAGCTTCTTGACAAATGGGAAATCAAGACAGATACCAGCGATAACGGAAAGGCAGTACTGCCGGATATTGCACAGGCGATTGATAACAAACTGGCGCAGGAAGGCATCAGTAAGAGTGATGTAGAGGGTGTGGGAATCGGTGTTCCGGGTCCTGTGCGGAGTGATGGCGTTGTTAACGGGTGTGTCAATCTCGGCTGGGGAGTGATCAATGTTGCGGAGGAACTCGGTGCACAGACAGGTCTGAAAGTAAAAGTCGGAAATGATGCGAACGTTGCAGGTCTTGGCGAAATGTGGCAGGGCGGTGGAAAAGGAAGTAAAGATGTCATCATGGTAACGCTTGGTACCGGTGTCGGCGGTGGAATTATCGTGGACGGACA
>ERZ779898.790-NODE-790-length-12837-cov-5.763261_pt1 | contig 12837 bp, 9 predicted proteins | sample MGYA00511902_ERZ779898 | MGnify/ENA primary metagenome ERZ779898 (study PRJEB29588, sample SAMEA2144588) | human gut metagenome | biome: human gut; feature: human-associated habitat; material: faeces | place: Denmark | collected 2008/2010 ...
TGCAATGAGCCTCTACCATATCTACGATTTCCTCCGAACATGAGCCGCAATCCATGCGGGCACGAGAAATATATATTTCCGAAGCCTCCAATCGCTTGAAGATTCTTTCCAAAGTTTCTTTTTGGTTGAAGCGCACGTTTGTGTTGCCGTCTCTATTTTCAATACCAACAATCATGTCGTTAATGACAGCTACACCTGGACTATAGCCCAAGAACTTCTTGTAGGTTGGTTTTGCATCATACTTCTCTGTTTCAATGAACTGATGGTCAAAGTCAAAATCATACTCTTGACCGGATTTCAATTGACCAGTAGCAAGCAGGGCATTGACCAGTAAGCAGTTCATCTTGTCTGCAGTATTGAAATCATAGGATTTGCCAGAAGCAGACTTATAGGTGATGCTCTTAAAAGTCAGTTCTTCGATAGCACGTAATATGGTGTCTGCGCTGCAAGTGCGAAGAGTTGGATGAAGAGACAAATGTTTCATCAGGTGAGTTGTAACATCCTCAATACATGAGCCACCACAAAGATATACGCACATCAGAGAGCGTAGAATCTCGCTATATTGATAACTAGGGTGTCCAGTTCCATGTTCTCGTTTTTGATTATGTTTTAGCAACTTAGCACACTGTAAATCAGTAAATTAAGCACAAAATATAAGACAAATTTAACTGTCAAAAAGTCTGATGTAGATTCGCACAAGATTATAGTTTATTTAGTGAATGATTATCAATGACTTAGATGGTTATTACATTGTTTTTGATACTAAAAACTGGAACACAGAACTGGACACCCTAATTGATAACCAAACATAGTGCATCTCAATCCCAAGGTGGAATCTATGGTTTGAGCTAAAAGAGCATCAAATTGCTCCATAATCGAAAAAATTCCCCCAAAAGGAGTGAGTTTCTCAGATTTTATTTGTACTTTTGCCATGTCATTCAGAATTTTGTTTGTTTTTATTTTACAACACTAAGATAAGTGAAATTTCTGACATGGCAAAATCCTGAGCAACTTTTTGTTGCTCAGGTGCTTATAAAAAATATTAAATTATAGTGTTGCGGAAATTAGAAAAACAACAAAAGGTGTATCTTTCTTGTCCATCTAGGGGACTTTTAAGATACACCTTTTTAGATAATTACAAATCCATAAGCAATGAATTTTCTATCGAAACTTTCTTTATATGACATCTTGGCGATGATTGTACCAGGATTCATTATCCTTTTATGGGGATTATCTATGTGTAAATTGTCATGGATGCCAAATACTTTTGAAGTTGACAATTCTATAATCTGGGCAATTTGTCTTATTGCTGCTTACCTTATCGGCATTATAAACCATGTACTAACATCACGAATATGGAATAAGACAAGAAATAGCCATGACTTTTTAGCTGAGACTTTACAGAATACAAAAAAAGAGATAAAAGACTATAAATACCTTCCTCAAAAAGAATATTCTTACACGAAGCAGTTACATGTTACCATTCCTTGCATTTATTTGCTAGCAGCTATTGTTGTTGCTTGCTTTTTACAAGCTAGCAGCATTAAGTACATCTATATTCCGGAATTGCTTTCGTTGGCAGCATTCAGCTTTCTCTTATATTTTAGTTTTAAGGGAATAGATCCATCGGTAGCTCCAAGTAAAGAAAATCACGAAATTTTAAATCGATATTACGAAGCCTATTATTACGCAAGCAAGAATGGATACAATAATGACGTTTCAATTATTGAAGGACAAGTAGCATTTATGCAAAGTATGATTATACCGATTTCATTATTTCTTATTTTGCCCAAAAGCTTATATCCATATATGCCTTATCCTGAATTCATCTGTATATTGAAAGGACTTTTGCTGCTGTTATGTATTGTGTTGATACTAGTTATACCTAACAGAGTTAAGAAGATCCATTACCTTATATGGTGCAATTTTGAATATCTCAAAAGGCTACCAGACGTAGCCCCCTAAAAAGGAGTTAAAACGCCTAGTATTATCAATAATTCCATTCTGATATACTAGGGAAAAGATAAACCCAACCTTTAAAGTCAAAGTTGCACCCTTGCCGCCCCATCACTGGTCAGACAAGGAAGCGACTTGCCTTTTATAATCCTCATTCTCAAACATTTTTCAATAATTCCTTGGAACTTTCAGAAGAAAAGCGTATCTTTGCAGAAAAAAGAAACGATGCCAACAATATTTATATTTTTCGGATTCAGATTCATGTTTTATTCTAATGATCATGAACCAATTCATGTCCATGTTATCAAGGATGGAAATGAAGCAAAATACAATGTATCCCCTCTGACCCAGATTTATAACCATGGATTCAAAAAGCATGATATTGCTTTGATAGAATCTATTATTTCTGAGAATGAGGCGGTCATTATAGATAGATGGAAAGAGTATTTTAATCAAAAATAAGATATTATGGAGCAATATAGAGTAAATCGCGTTTGGGTTGACGATGCCCATATTTGGGCAGAAACCCAAAATGGCTGGAAGGCTAACTATCCGTTCAGCCGTTGGAGCCGTCTTGCTAACGCCACACCTGCCCAGCGTAAGGCTTTCGTATTGAGCAGATATGGTATCCATTGGCCTGAATTAGACGAAGATTTATGCTTTGAAGGACTATTCGCAGATGCTGGTATATACAAACCGTCAAATGAAGAAGATACTATTTATTATCAAGCATAATAAAAGATTTTTTTGCAACAGAAGGATAAGTGAATCATTAAAATAAGGAGGTAGAATATGGACAACGTGAATCTTTCATCAGAAGCATTACTCTCCAATCAGGGAGATATGACTTCATTTAGATATAGCAATAGTAATATCCAATTTCGTACTCCAAAATGCCTCAAACGATACACAAAGGTCAAGGAATGGGATAATGAATATATTGTTTGTATAGGGCATTCTTGCTATTGGGCAGGTAACAAACCTGACCTCCCAGTTATCCCTTGCTTTACAAGCAAAAAGTGGTAGTTTTACCACTTTTCGTCACTTTCCCATTTTCTCGTTCCCAAAAAATGACATAAATGGGCTCAGGAGAGATTGTCTATACACGGACAATCTCCCCTGAACCGAAATACTATAAATGAATTGTGACTTTGTAATCACTGCATGTAGATCGAAAGATCAAACAATAGAGGTCGTCGAAAATTTTCTTTTTATCTCTCTCAAACATTTTCGACCTGTATGGTTGAAATAGTTTTATATCTCCTCGCAAGCCACCATTTCAGCTCCGCGGTAGATAACCACCAGTTTGTGGAGCTTTGTAGTCTTTACTGCCTCTCTGACCATATCACTGTCCGCATAGCGAGAGATTTGAGCTGAAGCCTCCTCGAAGAGCTTTTTCACTTGCTCATCTGTGGTTTGGCTCTTGCAATATTTCAACTCGATGATATATGAATCTACCATGTCCTTGTAGATGTCACAGAGCGGAGAGAGGAAGATGTCGGCATAGCCGCCGTCATTGTCCAGCTCAGAGATAGGGCGATAGAACTTGTTCTGGCTTGTCATCGCCAAGGTGAAGCCATGCACGAAAGCCTCTCCCTTCTGCTTGTCTCGCTGGGAGGAGTACTTCTTCAGGCAGTCGGCGATATACTCAAAGTATAGCTTGAATTGCCCATCGTATGCCAGTTTGCTCTCCAATTTACCCTTGCTATATCTATCATATACCAAGTCGTTCTCCTTGTAGGTGTCGAGCAGGTAGGTGTACATCTGGTCACGCACCACCTCATTCGGGATGATGAACTTGGTCTCACCCTTGTATGTTCCGTCTATCGTCACCATGCCGAAATAGAACAGCAGGCTGAGGAAGTTGTCTGGGTCGTTGATTCGCTCGGCAGGGAAGTTCTCGTTGAGCGTGCCTATCACGAATCCCTGGGTTACCAACTGCTGGATGATGCTGGCATCGTGGGCAAACTCCTTGTCGTGGCGGATGAGCATTCGCATCTTGTCATAGTCGATACGGATGTTGGGCTCTACCATGGAGTCGGGGATGTCGTACTCATTATCTATATAGTTACTAATGAAATTGAGTACCATCACGGAGTTGTACATCGTGGTCTTGCCATAGCTCTTGACGGCAAAGCAATAGTTGTCGTACCAAGGCTTCATCACCTTGATCAGCTCATCGGTGGTGTGATTGAACGGCAGGACGCTGCGGTAATAATCCAGCATCTCTCTCACTTCTTCTTCCGTGAAGCCCGTCATCTCATTGAATTTTGGGCTTAGGGAGTAGTTGGTTCCGATGTTGAATCCGCTGGTCAGGTCGTCCATGGTCACAGGGCTTACTCCCGTGACGAACACTCTGCCCAGAGTATTGCCAGCCGCACCCTTGATGGTGTTGAAGAACTGGCGCAAGTATCCCTCTCCGTGGGTCTGGTTGCGATACCTCACGAGATGCTCCTCATGGGCGAGAATCATGTTGGTGAAGTTGTCGTACTCATCGATGAAGAGATAAATCTTCTTCCCCACCTCCTGGCATTTCTGGCAAAGAAACCTCAACTTGGATACCGCATCAGGCTCCTGTTGCAATCCTTCCTTGGTACCAGCAGGAAGAATATGTGCATAGATGTCGCAGAAGAAATTGAATACAAGGCGACAATGGTTGTCCAGTCCATCCTTATAATCATCCAATCCTGCTGCCACTTCGGCAAAATTGAGGTGGATGATGAGATATGTATTATGCTCTGGTGTAGGATTCTGCCCGATGTATAGCTTGCCAAAGATTTCATCAAACTTGTCTTTCTTGTTGATGTCATAGTAATTCTCAAGCATGGAGAGGGTAAGTGTCTTGCCGAAACGGCGAGGGCGAATATAGAAGAAATACTTGTTGGATTCTTCTATTTGCTCTATGAAAGGAGTCTTGTCCACATAGTAACAATCCTCTTTTATGACATCCTCAAAATTCTGCATGCCGTATGGTATGCGCTTGCGATAAATGCGCTTTGGTCTTACTATCATAACTCAGTTTGATTATTCGTTTTTGAATCTGATGGCAAAGATAATACTTTATCTCCTAATCTCCAAAACTTTCCCGAAAAACTTCTAACACGATGCAGCAAAAATTACGTCCCGACGTAGTATTTCCTACGTCCCAACGTAGCTACAGATACGTTCCGACGTAATTTTTCGAAAAGATCTTTGGTATATTCCATTTTAATTCTTCTATAAAAACTCCAGCAGTTATAGGTGCCGTTATAGATTTAGGTTATTGTTTCGATTTATGCCTCTACTTAAAATTTATGGCACATGTGCCACTTTTTTTAAGTGCAAAGATATGTGAAAGTAGAGTTCTAACCAAAAATTTTTAGATTTATTATACTAAAAAGGTGTGCCTACCAGCTGCGCGAATTCAACAAGGTGGCTGAGCAAGCATAATAATGCGGCTGAATAAGCGTAACGAGACGGCTCATCTGGCACAAGGATACGACTGCGCTGGGTCAAAGATATAGATTAGGAGGTTCAAGGAGTCTGTATCTGAGGTTCAGAGAGATTGTATCTGAGGTTCAAGCAGACTGCTTCTTGAAGATTCCCACTAGGCTCGGCAGCTCTGCTGAGCCTAGTCAGCAGCTCTGCCGACTGCAGTCAGCAGGTCTGCCGAGCCTAGTGACAACACCTCTTTATCATACAACTACACACTCTTTAGTCGTACGACTGTATACCCTTTAGTTGTACAACCATAAGCCTACTGTTGTACAAGTATAAACTCATTGACAGTACAATAGTAGTTTTACAACTCAAACATTTTCCCAAAAATCCTTGCTTCTTTCAAAAGAAAAGCGTAACTTTGCAACCGAATATTAATTTTAGGAGGAAATCTATATGGAAGAGCTAAAAGATAAATACATTCGATTCGATTGGGCAATCAAACGATTGCTTCGTCAGAAGGCTAACTTTGGAGTACTTGAGGGATTCCTTACTGTGTTTATCGGTGAGCCTATCAAGATTATCGACATATTGGAAAGCGAGGGTAATCAACAGGAAGCCGATGACAAGTTTAACAGAGTTGACATCAAGGCGAAAAATAGCAAAGGGGACATCATCATCGTGGAGATACAGAACACAAGTGAGCTGTATTATCTGGAGCGCGTACTCTATGGGGTGGCAAAGGCTATTACCGAGCATATCAATCTCGGCAACACCTACAAAGAAGTAAAAAAGGTATATTCCATTAGTATACTTTATTTTGACCTTGGCAAAGGGTCGGACTATATCTATGTAGGACAAAACAATTTTATCGGCCTGCATACGCAAGACCAACTCATCATCAGTACCAAGGAGAAAGATACAATCGTGAGAAAGTCGCCTGCCGAAATATTCCCAACCTATATGCTAGTGCGCGTAAATGAGTTCAACAAGGTTGCCAAGTCTCCATTGGAGGAATGGGTTGATTACCTCAAAAACGGAGTCATCAATCCTGACACGAAAGCACCAGGATTGCAAGAAGCTCGCGAGAAGCTGAAATACTACTCTATGTCGAATGCCGAACGGCACGCCTACGATGAACATGTCAATGCCATCATGATTCAAAATGACGTTCTTGGAAACGCTAGATTAGAAGGGCATGCAGAAGGCAGAGCAGAAGGCAGAGCGGAAGGTAGAGCAGAAGGTAGAGCAGAAGGTAAAACTGAAGAAAAAAATGCCATCGCCCTAAAAATGCGTCAAGCTGGTCTGCCTATAGAGCAAATCATGCAATTCACAGGGCTATCGGAAGAAAATATCAAATCATTATAAACAGAATTGGTCGGTGCCTCTAATGGCATCGACCCTTTTTATGAGATAATGCATAACGAGACGGCTCATCGGGCGCAAGGATTATAATTAAAAAATACAACAAGGTGAAAAGATTTATAATGATACTATGCTTCATCTGCACATACACACTACAGATGGCGGCACAAACATGGATTGGAACTTGGGCTACGGCACCGCAGACTGTGGTGAAAGCGTTTATGCCCTATAATAACAACATGACAAACCGTTCGGTTCGCCAGATAGTAAAGGTAAGCGTGGGAGGCGACGTGATAAGACTGAAACTGAGCAATATCTACTCGATGCAACCCGTAGTGATACGCTCCATCTATATCGCCCACGCCAAAGACTCCTTCAAGATTGATGCCAAATCGGCTCAATACTTCAAGTTCGGCAACAGCTACAAGGCTACTATCCCTGCCGGCAGACAGATAGTGAGCGATGCCCTGAAGTTCAATCTCAAGAATCTGGAGCGCGTAGCCATCACCATCAACTACACCTCGGCTCCCGATGTGCCTACCGTTCACATGGGCTCACGTACCACCTCTTATATCATGAAGGGAGTAACCAATGCCCACTCCAACTTCGAAAAGGCTTTCCGCGAGAACCACTGGTACAACATCAGCGGTATCGATGTGTATACGATGAGCACCAACATGAGCGCCATCGCCATCATGGGCAACTCCATCACCGACGGCAAATGTTCTACGGATAATGCCCAGAACCGGTGGCCGGATGTTATGTCGGAAATGCTGCAGCTGAAACATAAGATAACCAACCAGGGTGTACTGAACCTGGGCATCGGCAACAACCGCGTAACCGTGCCGGGCGGTTTCGGGGCACTCGCCAAGGAACGCTTCGACCGAGACATTCTGATGCAGAGCGGCGTAAAGAAGGTAATTATCTTTGAAGGCATCAACGACATAGGTGCTGCCAAGAGCGGCAACAGCGAGACGGTAGCCCGCCAGATTATAGAGAGCATACAGGGAATGATGAGGAAGGCGAAGGCCCGGAAGATGAAAGTTTATCTGGGCACCATCACGCCTTTCAAGGGTGCCGGCTACTACAGCCATTTCCACGAAGCAGCCCGACTCTATGTAAACGACTGGATTCGAAGTCAGGCAAAGAAAGCAGATGGCATTCTAGACTTCGCCAAGCTGCTTCAAGACCCGAATGATGACAGAAGGATGAAGCGGGAATATGCCAGCAACGACTGGCTCCACCCGAATCCTGCAGGCTACAAGGCGATGGGAAGATCGCGACAGTGGGAACGATCAATCTGGACTACAGAAGTCTGTATTTTCATTTTGAAAACGGTGTGTATTTATATGATGTACCAGCGATCAAAGACATCCGGGAGGATTTTGAAGAAGTATTTGCGGTATCAACCGAGGTAGGAAACAATTACCACACTGCAAGATCTCCGCTCAAGAGACTGGGACAGTACTTCCTGCGTCTGTTTGCACCGCTTCTGTAAGAAGGAGGAAATTATGGAATTTTGGGATATTTATGATGCAAATAAAGAAAGAACCGGCCGTACGATGAAGCGGAACGACTGGATCCTGCAGGACGGGGAATATCATCTGACCGTGCTTGGCGTGGTGAAAAGAACGGATGGGAAATTCCTCATTACAAAACGTGTCATGACAAAGGCATGGGCACCGGGCTGCTGGGAAGTATCCGGCGGTGCTGCGCAGGCTGGTGAGGATTCTAAAGATGCGGTACGTCGTGAAGTACTGGAAGAGACAGGACTTGATGTGGCAAATGCCGATGGCGGTTATGTGTTTACTTATAAAAGAGAAAATCCGGGAGAAGGGGACAACTATTTTGTAGATGTTTACTGCTTCACACTGGATTTTGCGGAAACGGATCTGAAGCTGCAGGAAGCGGAAACAGACGGTTATATGCTGGCAACTGCGCAGGAAATCGCCGCACTTGGAAAAGAGGGCAAGTTCCTGCATTATGACAGCATCAAAAGAGTGTTTGTCTAACGTCTGACATCACCGATGTCCGTTACAATATGATAGCCGGCAGCTTTGACACGCTGCTCTAAACATGTTCTGCACTGTGCGCTTTCTTCGCCGGTGCAGATTTTGTTTTCATACAGTTCATACTTTTTCCTGACACGGACAGGTGACAGATTGGGCATGACTACGTTAGCTCCGGCTTTCAGTCCGAGTTCTCTGCCGTTTGGTGCGATCGTACCGAGTGCGGTCGTGGCGGGGAGCAGTACATAAGGGAACAGAAGCCGTAAAATGGCAAGCAGCCGTAAGGTAAGCGCAAGCGAACCGTTTGGCTGACCGGCAAAAGGTGTCTGGGCGTGGGAAATATAAGGTCCGATACCGATCATATCCGGAGAAAGTGCCTGCAAAAAGCGGATGTCGCAGATAAGCTGTGCGGTCGTCTGGTAAGGGGAACCTACCATAAAGCCTGCACCGACCTGATAGCCGATCTCCTTCAGATCATACAGACAGCGTTTGCGGTTGGCAAGTGACATGGAAGCGGGATGCAGCTTTTCATAGTGCGCCGGATCTGCTGTTTCATGACGCAGCAGATACCGCCTTGCACCTGCATCAAAATAGGCCTGATAGTCTTCTCTTGTCTTTTCGCCGATAGAGAGTGTAATAGCACAGTCGGGAAATGCCGCATGGATCGCAGCCACAAGAGAGCAGATCCGTTCTGTTGTAAAATAAAGATCTTCCCCGCCCTGCAGGACAAAGGTACGAAAGCCGAGTGCATAGCCTTCTCTGCAGCAGGAGAGGATTTCTTCTTCTGTCAGCCGGTAGCGGTCGGCATGACTGTTTCCGGACCGGATACCGCAATAGTAGCAGTCATTTTTGCAGTAATTGGTAAACTCGATCAGACCGCGCACAAAAACAGTATCTCCGTACACCTGTCTGCGGACAAGATCCGCTTCTGCAAAAAGACGGTCATCATAGTCTGCCGCATTAAGCAGCGCGGCTAACTCTTCGTCAGTCAGCGGCTGCTTGCCGATCAACTTTTCAAATGCTGCTTCTGCAGGTCTGTTTTCTGCCATAGTGCCTCCGATGTTATATCAATGAAATAGTAAACGAAACAGTATATATAGATTTCATGCATTATCTTATAAAGCGTGTGTGAAAATGTCAATACGCCCATAGAAAAGCACGCGTTGAAAATGATTTGGAAATGAGAGAGAAAGTGTGACAAATTACCTCTAAAAATGGTACACTGGATGAAGAAATAAAAGTAGATCAGAACTTTCAGACATGAGGACAGAACATGGGATTACAATTTGTATTTGGCGGCTCCGGCAGTGGAAAGAGCACGCTGGTTTTTCAAAAGGTCATAGAACAGTCACAGCAGGATATGGCAAAGCATTTCTTTCTGATGGTACCGGATCAGTTTACGATGTACACACAAAAAGAGATCTGTGAGATGCACCCGCGTGGCGGCATTATGAATATAGATGTATTGAGCTTTTCCAGACTGATCCACCGGATCGCGGACGAAGTGGGACAGAAAGAACGTGTGATGCTGGATGATACGGGGAAAAACCTTGTGCTCCGTAAGGTGGCAGCGGATGTGGAAGAGGAGCTTGTACTGTTTCAAAAGAAGCTGAAGCGGCCGGGCTATATCCATGAGGTCAAGTCCATGCTGTCGGAGTTTTATCAGTATGATATCTCCCCGGATGAGCTCGAGGACATGGCAGATGCAGCAAAGGGCAGGGGGCTTCTTCCTTATAAGCTGCGTGATCTGAAGCTTTTGTATGAAGGCTTTCAGAAGTATATTCAGGAGAAATATATTGTAACGGAAGAAGCACTTGATGAGCTGTGCCATATGATTCCGCAGTCTCATATCCTGCGAAATGCGGTGCTGGTATTTGACGGATTTACCGGATTTACGCCGATCCAGAACCGGGTCATTTTAGAACTCATGCATGTGGCGCAGGAAGTGATCATTACGTTGGATGCGGACAGCGGGGCGGATCTGCACCGGACAAAGCAGCATCTGTTCGGGCTTTCCGCAGGGACGTACCATAAGCTGTCAGGGCTTGCCCGGAAGGAAGATATTACGGTAAGACAGAATATTTATCTGACAAAGAAGCCGGTCAACAGGTATTTGCATAACCCGGAGCTGGCATTTTTGGAGGCGCATTTGTTCCGCTATGATAAGGCATTTTATCCGAAGGAAACGCAGATGATCCGGATCGGTGAGGCAGAAACGCTTGTCAGCGAAGTACAGCAGATGTGTATCCATATCAAAAGACTTGTCAGGAAACAGGGGTATTGCTATCGGGATATTGCAGTTGTGACCGGTGATCTGAGTGGATATGCAAGCATTGTGGAGAAGGAGTTTCTGCGTTACAAAATCCCGCTGTTTTTAGACCAGAACCGGAGTGTGTTGCACCAGCCGGCGGTAGAATATGTCAAAGGTGCCCTGCAGCTTGTGCGGGATAACTTTTCCTATGAAAGTGTGTTCCGTTTCCTGCGGACAGGTATGACGGCTTTGACGATGGATGAGATCGACAGACTGGATCTGTATGTGATGAAAATGGGAATCCACGGCAGAAAGCAGTATGGACAGCTATTTGCACGTGGAGAGGAAGCAGGCGAGATGAATGCTCTGCGCGAGAAGCTGATGGAGGAGATCGCACCACTGCTTGTCCGTTGCAAAACAGCAAAGGAATATACGATGCAGGTATATAGCCTGTGTGAAAAAAACAGCCTGCAGAAAAAGTGCCGGGAGTTGGCGGAAAAGTTTACAGAGACGGGGGATCTTGTCAAAGCAAAGGAATTTGAAAAAATCTATCCGGCGCTGATGGATCTGCTTGACCAGATCTACGGACTGATCGGAGAAGATCCGCTTTCCCTGGACGAATTTATCCAGATCTTTGAGGCGGGTGTTTCGGAGATCCAGATCGGAACGATCCCGCAAAATGTCGATCAGGTTGTGGTAGGCGATATGGAACGGACCCGTTTAAAAAAGATCAAAGCATTGTTTTTCCTTGGTGTTAACGACGGGGTGATCCCTGCGCGTGGCGGCAATGGTGGCCTGCTATCGGATATGGAACGGGAATATCTGATCGAGAGCGGCAGAGAACTGGCACCTTCCCCGCGGCAGAAGCTGTTTGAACAGCAGCTTTACCTGTATCAGAATATGACAAAGCCGGCGGAATATCTCTTTTTGTCCTATGCCAAGGTGGACAGCGCCGGAAAGACAAGACTGCCTTCCTATCTGATCCGCGTCATGACAGGGCTGTTTCCAAAGCTGCATGTACAGACGGAAACAGAGGAAAACGAAGGATTTCTTGCAGAAGTGGAAAGTGCAGAGGACGGACTGGACGATTTTGCAGGACTACTGCGCAAATACAGGGAAGGCAGTCTGGAAAAGACAGCACTTCCTAAGCTGCGTGTCCTGCAGAAGGTGTATGATACACCGGATGCGGAAAAGATCCGGGAAGCAGCTTTTTACCGATATGAGCCGGGCAAGCTGTCCAGACAGGCGGCAGACAGCCTGTATGCGGAGCGGAATCAGGGCAGTGTCAGCAGACTGGAGCTTTTTGCTTCCTGTGCCTATGCGCATTTCCTGCGCTATGGACTGGAGCTGATGCCAAGAGCGGAATATACCTTTGAGGCGGTGGACTTTGGCAGTGTGTATCATGGCGTGCTGGAGCTGTTTGAACGGAGCCTGAAAGAGGATGGCATTTCGCTTCGGACGCTGAGCGAAGAAGAAATGGAACAGCGGCTCTGGGATGCATTTTCCGTACTCACGAAGGAATATGGTGAAACGATCCTGTACAGCAGTGCCAGAAACGAAAGAAGAATCCGGCAGATGCACAGGCTTTTGCTGCGTAGTGTCAGGACAATGCAGTATCAGATGCAGAAGGGCAGCTTTGAGCCGGCTTATTTTGAGCAGAAATTCCGTATGAAGGGTGCTTTCCCGCTGGTCGGCAAGATCGACCGGATCGACATCCGCAGGGAAAACGATGAGATCTATCTGAAGGTTATGGATTATAAATCGGGCAGGAAAGAGTTTTCACTGGATGATGTATATTATGGGCTGTCCATGCAGCTCCCTGTTTATATGAATGCGGCG
>ERZ779898.792-NODE-792-length-12804-cov-4.140874_pt1 | contig 12804 bp, 15 predicted proteins | sample MGYA00511902_ERZ779898 | MGnify/ENA primary metagenome ERZ779898 (study PRJEB29588, sample SAMEA2144588) | human gut metagenome | biome: human gut; feature: human-associated habitat; material: faeces | place: Denmark | collected 2008/2010 ...
GCGATTGACACCGCCGCGCCGCAGGCGAGCACGATAAAGCCGCGCTTAACCGTGTTGAGCGAAAGGTGCGAGCATATGCCGCTGGTGATTATGAAAATGCCCCAAAAAAGCGGCTGAAAATAACACAAAAAATCAAAAATTCTGTATCCCCAATCAAGCTTCAGCACAAAGCCGATATCGTAAAACATATGGTGAAACACCATGCAGATAATCGCAAAGCCCCTAAGCTCATCAAGAAAATAAATTCTGCGAATCCCGTTTTTCATTCCGCAGCCTCCGAAAAAATTGCTTAAAAATTTACTGATTTGCAATATTGTAACACATAAATGCTCATAATGCCACATTCAGATTATTGTATTCAAATTTAAAATGTGTTATAATGGCTTTATATCAGTATTTATAATATTTAAATTATATGTTTACGGAGATTTTTAATTATGAAAGAAATTCAATTAAACGCCGAGGCCTCCGTTTCGCTTGAGGTAACGGATGATAACACAGCGGTTGCCGCCGGCAGCGGCTCGCTTCGCGTGCTCGGCACGCCGTTTATGATTGCGCTTATGGAAAAAGCCACCTGCAATGCGGTGCACGAATTCCTGGAATTCGGCGAAACCACCGTTGGCACCTGCATTTCCGTTTCCCACGATAAGGCAAGCGGAGTGGGCGAAATCGTAACGGCTTTTGCAAAAATCACCGCGGCAGAGGGCAGAAAAATCACCTTTTCCGTTTATGCCGAAAATGAAAGCGGCGATGTTATCGGCAAAGGCGTTATAGAGCGCTTTGTTGTGAAAAGCGAAAAGTTTTTAAGCAAGGTTTACGGCGATTAACCCCTAACTGGAGATTTGATTATGAATTATAAAGCGGTTATATTTGATTTTGACGGCACTGTTTGCCAAACGGGTGAGGGAATCCGAAAAAGCGCAGCATATGCGCTTGAATCCATGGGCTTTCCCGTGCCGGAGGATGAAAACGAACTGAATTTCTTTATCGGCCCGCCGCTTCTTGTTACCTTTCAGGAAAGATACGGCGCCGATCCGCAAACGGCGGAGGAACTTGTTAAAAAATACAGGGAGCGCTACACTAATATAGGCGTTTACGAAAGCGAGCCTTACGACGGCATTGAGCAGCTTTTGCAGGCCCTTAAACAGGATGGCTTAAAAATAGGCATAGCATCGTCTAAGCCGAAAAAATATATCGAAACCCTGCTTGAAAGAGACGGCTTAATTAAATATTTTGACAGTGTTTGCGGAGTCAGCTTCACTGTGGATTGCGAATCAAAGGCCAATATAATCGGCCGCTGCATGAAAGAGCTTAATTCCCCGCCCGAGGAAACAATGATGGTGGGCGATAAAAGATACGATATAGAGGGCGCCAAGGCAAACGGAATGCTTTCTGTGGGCGTGCTTTGGGGCTATGGCTCAAAGTTTGAATTTATTGAGGCGGGCGCGGATTTCATTGCGGAAAAAATCGCGGATGTGGAATCGATTGCGCTCGGCTATTTTGAGCAAACAGAGGAATCAAACGGAATTTTCAACGGCCGAATTATCACCGTGCACGAAGATACCGTTAAGCTGGTGGACGGCACTCTTGCAAAGCGCGAAATCGTGGCGCACAACGGCGGCGTTGCGATAATCGGCTTAACTGAAAATAACGAAGTGCTTATGGTGCGCCAATTCCGCGCGCCTTACAAGGAAACCATTTATGAAATTCCCGCAGGCAAGCTTGAAAAGGGCGAGGATCCTTATGAAGCCGCCGTGCGCGAATTCGGCGAGGAATGCGGCTGCAAGGCCAAGGTGTTTAAGTACATCGGCGAATTATATCCCACACCGGGATATTGCGGCGAAATTATCAGGCTTTATTATGCCGCCGATTTGGAATACGGCGAGCAGCATCTTGATGAGGACGAAAATTTGGATGTTTATAAAATCCCGCTTGAGGAGGCGTTTGAACGCTGTATGAGCGGCGAATTTAAGGATGCCAAAACGCAAATAGGAATAATGAAAATCAGGGAAATGATAAAAAATGGCAGCATATCTTGATAACAGTGCCACCACAAAGCCGTGCCCGCAGGCGGTTGAGGCAATCAATCGCATGCTCACGCAAAATTTTGCAAATCCCTCCAGCCTGCACGGCCCCGGAATAGAGGCCGCAAAGGAAATAATTGCCGCAAGGCAGGCACTTGCAAATGCGCTTTCCTGCGAAAAGGAAGAAATCTTTTTTACCAGCGGCGCAACGGAGGCAAATAACCTTGCGCTTTTCGGTGCCGCGGAGGCGGGCAGGCGCAGGGGAAACAGAATAGTTATCTCGGCAATAGAGCATGAAAGCGTGCTTCAGGCGGCGGATGAGCTTGAAAAGCAGGGCTTTGAGGTTGTTCGCCTTATGCCGGATGAATTCGGCTGCATTTCCGCCGGCGATATGGCAGAGGCGATAAACGAGAAAACCATTCTTGTTTCGATTATGTATATAAATAATGAAGTCGGCTCGATAATGCCGGTTGAAAAAATAAAAAAAATCGTGCAAATGAAAAATGCGCCTGCACTTGTGCATATAGATTGCGTGCAGGCATTCGGAAAGGTGCCCGTTTGCCCCAAAAAGCTTGGGGCGGATCTGCTTTCCGTTACGGCGCACAAAATTCACGGCCCAAAGGGCTGCGGCGCGCTTTATATCAAAAAAGGTGTTCGCATTGTGCCGCGCGTCTTCGGCGGCGAGCAGGAAAAGAAAATCCGCCCCGGCACGGAGGCGGCTCCGCTTATCGCGGGCTTCGGCGCGGCGGTAAATGCCCTGCCGGATATTAAAAAGCAAAGTGCTGAAATTGCGGCTTTAAACGCTTATGCAAAAAGTAAGCTGCTGGAAATTCCGGGCATTAAATTCAACAGCGGCGAAAATGCGTCGCCTTATATTTTGAATGTGTATATTCCCACCTTTATGCGCAGCCAAACCGTTGTGCAGGAGCTTTCGGCGGAATACGGCGTTTATGTGAGCAACGGCTCGGCATGCGCCAAGGGCAAAAAAAGCCATGTGCTTGCCGCAATGCACCTGCCCGATGAAACAGCCGATAAAAGCATTCGCATCAGCTTTTCAAGGGAAAGCACGGCGGCGGATTGCGATGAGCTTTGCGCGGCAATTAAAGATTTGGTAAATAAACACCCGAGGTAAATATGAAAGAAATTATACTTGTTAAAAACGGAGAATTAGTGCTTAAAGGGCTTAACAGAAGCTCTTTTGAAGATGTGCTTATTAAAAATATGCGCCGCCATCTGGAGGATTTGGGCGAATTTAAATTCACCAAAAGCCAATCCACCGTTATGGTTGAGGCGCCGGATGAGGACACGGATTTGGACGACGCCGCCGAAAGGCTTGAAAAGGTTTTCGGCATTGCGGCGCTTTCAAGAGCCGCCGTGTGCGAAAAGAATATGCAAAGCATAATCAAAACCGCGCGCGAATATTTGGAAGATGAGCTTTTGCTTGCCAAAACCTTTAAGGTGGAGGCTAAAAGAAGCGATAAGAAATTCCCTCTTAAATCGCCCGAAATTTGCCGCGAGCTCGGAGGGGCGCTGCTTAAAAGCTTTAATCATTTAAAGGTGGATGTGCATAATCCCGATGTTGTCGTAACCGTTGAGGTGCGCGATAATCATGCGTTTGTGCGCGGAAACAACATTAAGGGCGCAGGCGGTATGCCAACGGGCACAAGCGGCCGCGGCGCAATTCTTATCAGCGGCGGAATTGATTCGCCCGTTGCGGCCTATATGATGGCAAAAAGGGGAATTCAGCTTGTGGCAATCCACTTTGCTTCCCCGCCTTACACAAGCGAGCTTGCCGAAATGAAGGTGCTTGATCTTTTGCGCAGGGTTGCAGCCTACAGCGGCACTATCACCACCTTTGTGGTGCCCTTCACCGAAATTCAGGAGGCTATCAGGGATTTCTGCCCGGAGGAATATTTCACCCTCGTTATGCGCCGCATAATGATGAAAATAAGCTGCGATATCGCAAAGCAGCAAAATTGCCTTGCGCTTATCACGGGCGAAAGCCTCGGCCAGGTTGCAAGCCAAACAATTCACGCGCTCGGCTGCACGGATGCGGTTTCGGATTTGCCCGTGTTCCGCCCGTGTATCGGCATGGATAAGGATGAAATTATTGCAATTTCCAGAAAGATAGACACCTTTGACACTTCCATTCAGCCGTATGAGGATTGCTGCACGGTGTTTACTCCTAAACATCCGCGCACCCGCCCGAAGCCGCAGGATGTTGAGTCCGCAGAGGCTAAAATAGACGGGCTTGAGGAAATGATAAAAAGAGCGGAGGTCGGCGCGCGTAAGCTGTTTATCAAATAATTCGCGCCGCTGTGGCTATGAGCGAAAACAATAACAATCAAAACGAAAAAAATAAAACCGATATTGATGAGCTTTTGCGCGATTTCGGAAGGCAAAAGGATGCTCACCGCGAAAGCTTCGGCGAAATAGAGCCGCCGAAGCGCAGTAAAAGGCAGGGCGGCAATTCTGATTTTCAAAGCACCGAAGCATCGCCGGGCACGCAAAAAAAGCGCGATAAAGCAAAGCAAAAAAGCGCGCGAAAAAAATCGCCGAAGGATTTTAAAACCGCGGCAAGGGCTCTTTTTGCAGGGCTTGCGGCTCGGTTTAAATCACTCGGCAAAAAGGCAAAAATCGTAATCTGCGCCTGCATTGCCGCCGTGCTTGCCGTTGCAATCGCCGTCACGGCGGTTTCGGCTTCCAAAACGGCATATTTGCGCCAATATAAAAAGGAATATCCCGATGTGGATTTCCCCGCGGGTATTCGCGAATCGTTTTGCGAGCAGTATGCGGGGCAAAGCTCCACCGTGGGCAAAATCACAATAGCGGGCTGCGAATATTCGGGCTGGATTTTAAGCACAAAAAGCATCGGTAATGCTGCGCTCGATAAAAATAGCTCTGCCGAGGAGCCGGATTGGATAACAACGGTTTATCTGCCGCAGTCGGCAAATATCGAAAAGGCCTTTTCAAGCTCGGAATCCTATATAAAAACCGACCAAGGCGTGGTGTATTCCACTCTTTTTAATGATTACAACTATAATATAATCGGTGCGTTTTATGTTAACACAAACGCTAAGGACGACGGCGGCTATGTTTTTCCCTATAACACCGCAAAAAAAATGACGGGTTCGTCTTTTTCTCAGTTTTCGGATGAGCTTTCGCACCGCTTTCTTTACAATTCCGATTATAAACTCAAATATAATAAAGATAAGCTTATTATGCTTGTGGGCAGCTCAAGCGTTTACCCCGATTTCAAGTTTGTTGCCGTGGGGGTATTAAACGGCAAGGCTCAGGTAAACGCAAAGGCAAACGATCAAATCCAGTATCCGCAGGCGTGGTATGATAAAAACAATCAATCAAATCCTTACAGATTTTCAATCGGATGGTATCCCACGGTTTATTCCGATTCTTCGGAAAAGGAAACCGCCGTGCTTTCTGCAAGGGATTATTGATAATTAACAGGGAGGAAAAATTTATGTATGACATTGCTGTTGTTGGGGGAGGCATAATCGGCGCTGCCTGTGCTTATACGCTCAGTAAGTATAAGCTTAAAATAGCCGTTCTTGAAAAGAAGAACGATGTGTGCTGCGGCACAACAAAGGCAAACAGCGCCATTATCCACGCGGGGTATGATCCGCATCCCGGCACAAAAATGGCGCGCTTAAACGTGCGCGGTTCCGAAATGGCAGAGGGCATTTGCAAAAAGCTTGATGTGCCTTATGAGCGAATCGGTTCGCTTGTTGTTGCTTTCTCGGAGGAGGAGGCAAAAACCGTTGAGCAGCTTTATGAAAGAGGCTGTGCAAACGGAGTTAAAGGCCTTGAAATTTGGAATAAGGAAACGCTTTCGGCAAATGAGCCTCAGCTTTCCGATAAGGCGGTTTGCGCTTTGTATGCGCCGAGCGCCGCAATAGTAAATCCTTGGGAATACGGCCTTGCCATGGCAGAGGTTGCCGTGCAAAACGGCGCAGAGGTTAAGCTTAATTTTGATGTTTGCGATATTCAAAAAAGCAGCGATTGCTGGAAAATCAAATCGGCATCAGGCGAGGAAATCGAAGCCAAGTATGTTATCAATGCAGCAGGTGTAAATTGCGATGAAATCCACAATATGGTTGCTCCTGCCGATTTTGAGGTTGAGCCGTCCGCAGGCGAATATTATTTGCTTGATAAGTGCGAGGGCGGCAGAGCAAGACACGTTATATTCCAGTGCCCGAATAAGGACGGTAAGGGCGTTCTTGTTTCGCCAACGGTTCACGGAAATTTGATAGTGGGCCCCAATGCTGATCACAGGGATAAGGACGACACCTCCACCAAAACCGCTTGCCTTGATTTTGTTCGTGAAAAGGCTGTTAAATCAGTTCCGTCTATCTCTTTCAGAGAAAATATCAGAAACTTTACCGGTATCAGAGCGGTAACCAATATTGATGATTTCATCATCCGCTTTGCACAGGATAATTTTATCGATCTTGCGGGCATTAAATCGCCCGGCCTTTCGGCAGCTCCGGCAATTGCAGAAGAAGCTGAAAAAATGCTTCGTGAAAGCGGGCTGGAGCTTGATAAAAAGGAAAGCTTTGTTGATGAAAGGCATCATATCAGATTTAAGCACCTTTCGGATGAAAAAAAGAACGAGCTTATTAAAAAAGACCCCGCTTACGGCAGAGTTATTTGCCGCTGCGAAACAATCACGGAGGGCGAAATTATAGCTGCTCTTAAATCGCCCATTCCGCCCGTTTCGCTTGATGGCATTAAGCGCCGTGCAGGCACGGGAATGGGCAGGTGCCAAGGCGGCTTCTGCGGCCCCAAGGTGCTTGAAATCGTGGCTAAATATAAAAACGAGCCTTTTGAGGATGTTTTGCAGGATGACACCGGCAGCTATATCCTTACGGGCGAAACAAAATGCGGAGGTGCAAAATAATGTATGATCTTATAGTTATCGGCGGCGGTCCGGCAGGCCTTGCCGCAGCGCTTTCCGCTTATGAAAACGGGCTTAAAAATATACTTATCATTGAAAGAGACAAAGAACTCGGCGGAATTCTTAATCAGTGCATTCACAACGGCTTTGGCTTGCACTATTTTAAAGAGGAGCTCACAGGCCCCGAATATGCAGGCAAATTCATTGAAATGCTCAGCGACACCGCAGTTGAGGTTATGACCGATACTATGGTGCTTGAAATCACGCAGGGCAAGGAAGTTCATTGCGTTAATTCTCAAAAAGGCTATCTTGTGCTTTCTGCCAAATCCATTGTTCTTGCAATGGGCTGCCGTGAGCGCACAAGGGGCGCAATCTCTATTCCCGGCACTCGCCCGGCAGGTATTCTTACCGCAGGTGCGGCTCAAAGATATGTTAATATCGAAGGCCATATGGTTGGTAAAAGAGTTGTTATTCTCGGCTCCGGCGACATCGGCCTTATTATGGCAAGGCGTATGACTCTTGAGGGCGCAAAGGTGCTTGCGTGCGTTGAGCTTATGCCTTATTCCGGCGGCTTGCAGCGAAATATTGTTCAGTGCCTCAACGATTTTGATATTCCGCTTTATCTTTCTCACACAATTGTTGATATTAAGGGCAAAAACAGAGTTGAAGAGGTCGTTGTTGCCGAGGTTGGAGCAGACAGAAAGCCTGTTCCCGGCACGGAAATTCATTTTGATTGCGACACCGTTTTGCTTTCCGTCGGTCTCATTCCCGAAAACGAGCTCACAAGAACGGCAGATATTAAAATGGATCCCCGCACAAACGGCGCCGTTGTTTATGAAAATATGGAAACCTCTTGCAGCGGTATTTTTGCCTGCGGCAATGTTGTGCATGTTCACGACCTGGTAGACTTTGTAACGGCTGAAAGCCAAAGAGCAGGTAAGGCAGCCGCAGAATATGTGCTTTCCGGCGAGAAAGACGGCGAAAATTGCATAGAGCTTGTTAACGGCGACGGTGTTGGCTACACCGTGCCTCAGAAAATCAGAAAAGATGCAGACGGCGCAGAAATATTCTTCCGTGTTCGCCGCATATTTAAAAAATCTGCCATTGTTGTGGCAGACGGCGAAAATCAAATCGCAAAGTTCAAGAGAGAGCATATGGCACCCGGCGAAATGGAAAAAATCAAGCTGCCCAAGGTTTTGCTTGATAAAATCACCTCGGGCACTGCCACGGTATTTGCTCAGGAGGAGGAATAATTATGACAGAGTTAATTTGCATCACCTGCCCAAAGGGCTGCCATTTAAAGGTTGATGAGGAAAATGATTATGCCGTAACGGGAAATTCCTGCCCCCGCGGTGCCGAATACGGCAGAAATGAGCTTAAAAATCCAAAAAGGGTTGTAACCTCAACCGTCAGAACAAACAGTGCAGAGCATCCTCGCTGCCCCGTTAAAACAAACGGCGCAATCCCCAAGGGAAAAATGTTTGATGCCATGCAGCTTTTAAATGATGTTGTGCTTGCTGCTCCGATTAAGGTCGGCGATGTTGTTATTAAGGATCTTTTCGGCACGGGCATTGATTTTGTTGCCTGCAAAAATATTGCGGAATAATTTGCAAACGGTATAATACATAAATTCAGGGCTTGCTTCGGCAAGCCCTTTTTTTCTGAAAATCATCTTCGTAAAAAAGCAATTTATAAAATCACACGGATTTTAATATCTGCCTTTACTAAATTACTTTTCGGTATTATAATTATAAAAAAAGCAGGCGGTGAATATGAAAGCAAATCTGAAAAAATTGCCAAAGCTGTTTCTTTCCTCATTTTTGATAAGTGCGGTAACATTCGGCGGCGGATATGTTATAGTAACCTTTTTTAAAAAGAAATATGTTGATGAATATAAGTGGATAGATGAAAAAGAAATGCTTGATTTAATTGCAATCGCTCAGGCATCTCCCGGTGCAATTGCCGTAAACGGAGCAATAATCACGGGCTATAAAATTTGCGGTGTGCTCGGTGCGGCTGTTGCCGTGCTTGCCACAATTTTGCCGCCGTTTATAATTATTGCAGCCGTTTCTGCCGCTTATAATGCGTTTAAAGACAATCGTGTGGTTGCCGCCATGCTTCAGGGAATGCAAGCCGGCGTTGCTGCCGTAATTGCAAGCGTTTCTTATGATATGGCTGTTGATGTATTCAAGGAAAAAAGCTCGTCTTCAATTATAATTATGGCCGGTGCATTTGCGGCATCATGCTTTTTTAATGTTAATGCCGTTTATATTGTGCTTGCCTGCATTGCAATCGGCATTTGCAAAGCACTGTGGCAAAGGAGGCGCAAGAAGAATGATCTATCTTAAGCTCTTCCTAAGCTTTTTGCAAATCGGGCTTTTCAGCTTCGGCGGCGGTTATGCGGCAATGCCGTTTATCCGTGATCAGGTGGTTGTGCAAAATTCGTGGCTCACCATGCAGGAATTCACGGATTTAATCACTCTTTCGCAAATGACTCCCGGCCCGATTGCCGTTAATTCCGCCACCTTTGTGGGCATAAAAACGGCAGGTGCTCTCGGCGCTGTGTGTGCCACGGCGGGGTGCATATTGCCGTCTTGCATAATTGTTACCGTGCTTGCAAAAATATATTTTAAATATCGCAGCATGAATGCGTTTCAAACCGTGCTCGGCTCGCTTCGCCCCGCCGTCACTGCCATGATTGCCGCTGCCGGCGTTTCAATTGCGGTTGCCGCTTTTTGGACGGATGGCTTTTCGATTGCCTCCACCGAATGGGTGCTTGTGGCGGCGTTTGTGCTTTGCTTTGTGCTTTTGCGCAAAACAAAGCTGAATCCCGTGCTCATTATGCTGCTTGCAGGCGTTATAAACACGGTTTATCGCCTTGCGCTCGGATAATAAAAAAGGCCTGCTGTGCAGGCTGAAATAAAAGCAAAAAAATAACTCCCGTTCAGCTGAACGGGAGCTTTTGCTTTGTTTCTTATGCTTTGTTAAGCTTTGAAGCGAGACTGCTCTTCTTTCTTGCAGCGGTATTCTTGTGCAGGATGTTTTTGGCAGCAGCCTTGTCAATTCTTTTAACAGCGTCTTTAACAACAGCTTCTTTGTTATCAGCGTTTGTTTCAATAGCAACATTCGCTTTCTTTATAGCTGTTTTAAGAGCGGTGTTTTCAGCCTTGTTGGCAACAGCCTTTTTAGCAGCAACTTTAACTCTTTTTTTAGCTGATTTGATCTGCGGCATTGATTTCACTCCTTTATACCGGAATTTTATAAATATGTCTTAAACTATTTAAATGCTAATGTATAGTAGCATAAGTTTAGCCAAAATGCAAGTATTTTTTTGTTTTTGGGCATACTTTTATTAAAAATATTTGATTTTGGGGCGATTTTTATATGCAAAGCCGCACGGATTTGGCTATTGAATCATTTGAAAGCATTGAAAAAACAAAAATAGACGGTGTTCGGGTGCGCCGCCGAGGCGATATAACCCATGTCAGCGTGCTCAATGAAAACGGTTCCCGTGAGCTTGGCAAGCCGCCCGGAGAATATGTAACCGTTCATGTGCCGTCTTTTGAAAACGACGGTGATATTTTTGACGGACGCTTGCAAAAAACAGCCTCCGTGCTGAAGTCGCTTTTGCCTGCGCAATGCGATAATGTGCTTGTGGCGGGGCTTGGCAATCTTTCGCGGATGCGCTCGGCCCGAAAACCGGCGATTATGTGCTTGCCACGCGCCACCTCGGCTCAAGCCTGAAAAAAGAAATCGGCCTTGAGGGGCTGAAAAGCGTTTCGTATATCGGCACCGGCGTTCTCGGAGAAACGGGAATAGAAAGCGCGGAAATCGTTAAGGGCGTGGCGCAAATCATCAAGCCCTCGTGCATTATTGCCGTGGATGCGCTTGCGGCGTCCTCGGCCTCCCGCCTCGGCACAACGCTGCAATTCTCCGGAGCCGGCATAGTTCCCGGCTCCGGTGTGGGCAATCATCGGTTTGAACTGTCCTCCGCCACTCTCGGCGTGCCGGTCATTTCCGTAGGAATACCCACCGTTATCGGTGCTTCGCTGCTTTTCGGGCGAGAACAGGATAAAATGTTCGTCACTCCGCGCGAAATTGATGCAATAATCCGCCGTGGGGCAAAGCTTATCGGCATGAGCATAAATGTTTGCCTCCAGCCGCGCCTTGATGAGCGCGATATTTATGCTCTTCTCGGTTGATTGCCGCCCGCTGTAATCGCGCGCCCTTCTTTTTCATATATATTAGGCATATCGGGTTCGGCTTAAGCAGGCGAGAATAATCCAAACACGCTTCAAACGGAGCCTTTTCGGTGTATTTTCACTTGTCGGCTTTGCAAGGCGCCAGCCTTGCTGCATTCTCCGCATAAAAATCCGCACGAAAATTCAACCGTTTGAGGTCAAGGATTTTTCGCGCAGATGATTTTTTGCAGAGCAAGGCACAAAACGCAGTTAATCCTTTCGGATTAACGAGTATTTTAACAAAGCTATGCGAGAAATCAGCAAACGAAAAACTTGTTCGGTTTACTCTCGCTTGCTTAAGCATGCGGGAATCGAACGCAATATGGTTTAAGGCAACCGATTTCCGATTGTTTAAACAAACACGAAATGAATCAGCAGCATATAGCCGATTGTGCCCACGGCTATGCTGAGCAGGGTGTTTTTCTTCCAAAGGTGGATTCCCGCGGTCAGCGCGACGGCGATTATCTGCGGCAAAATGTAATTTATGCTGCCTTTTTCAAAATCGCGCAGGCAATAAACTATTAAAATGCCGAGGATTGCCACAGGCAAAACAGCGCCCAAATATTTTATGAATTTAGGCACTTCTTTTTTGCCGCCGAAAAGCGCAAAGGGAAAAAGCCTTGTGGCAAAGGTGCACGCGCCGGCAACGGCAATCATCAAAATAAGCTGTGTGTTGCTCATTTTTGCCTGCTCCTTTCCGCGCCGAAATATCCTTTAAACGAGGAAAGCAGCACCACCGTTAATATAAGCGAGGGCAGCAGGAATTTATCCGCCCCGAAAATGAGCAGGCAAAGTATGCCGCAGAAGATGCCGAGCGTGCCTATAATTCCCGCCTTGCCTTTTTGATTGCGAATCAAATCGATGAATATAACAACAAAAAGCGCCGTCATCGAAAAATCTATTCCCGTGAAATCAATCGGAATAAGCTGGCTCAGCAATGAGCCGAGCACCGAGCCGAGAATCCAATAAACATGGTCAAGCTCGCCGATTAAAAATCTTGCCTTGGCCTCGTCCACATTTTTGGGCACGGATAAAATAGAAGAATTAACGGAATAAGTTTCATCCGTTAAGGTGAAAATCATAAAAGGATATCGCCAGCCGCCGGCTTTAAACTTTTCTATGTAAGAAAGGCCGTAAAACATATGCCGCGTGTTTATAAAAAAAGTCATCAGCGCCGTGGTGGCAAGCCCTGCGCCCGATTCAATCAGCGAAACAAGCAAAAATTGCCCCGAGCCGGCGTAAACAACTATTGATATTATAACCGCCCAAATCCAATTGTAGCCGGCTTTATAAAGCATTATGCCGAATGCCGAGCCTAAAAAAAGATAGCCAAATAAAACGGGCAGTGATTTTTTTAAGGCAAATTTAATTGTTGCCGAGTTGCTTTTCATATTTCCCTCTCAATAAATTTATTGCATATTGATTATAACACGCTTTTGCATTTAATCAATATGCAATCGCTAAGCAAGCGAGAATAATCCGAACACGCCTCAAACAGAGCCTTTTCGGTGTATTTTCACTTGTCGGCTTTGCAAGGCGCCAGCCTTGCTGCATTCTCCGCATGAAAATCCACACGAAAATTCAACCGTTTGAGGTCAAGGATTTTTCGCGCAGATGATTTTTTGCA
>ERZ779898.794-NODE-794-length-12787-cov-3.159048_pt1 | contig 12787 bp, 11 predicted proteins | sample MGYA00511902_ERZ779898 | MGnify/ENA primary metagenome ERZ779898 (study PRJEB29588, sample SAMEA2144588) | human gut metagenome | biome: human gut; feature: human-associated habitat; material: faeces | place: Denmark | collected 2008/2010 ...
TGGACCTGATAGCAGATCAGACCGACGGTGGCAAGGCATCGATCAAGAAAAGAGTAAAGAAGTATAACCTGAAAAAATTCAATTAAACGATATGAAACTGGTATTTAAGAAGATCGAAAATGGCGATGTGTCGGTAATCATGTTTAAAGGCACCGCAGAGGCGCAATTTTCGTATATCGAGATGATCAAGGCACTCTTGGCTGGTGAAGTACTTGACCGTGATTATGATGAAAGCATCTCAAAGGAAGAACAGACGCAAATAAACGACGTGTTGAAAGAGATAGAGAATACAGCAGTAGAAACCATGGCAGAGAACACGGATATTGAACCTGGCAAAACGGAGAGTGATGAGGATTTACTATTTTGAAGCAACATACCAAGGAGGATATAATATCGAAATATAAAATTTACAAATTGTTCTTGTAACTAAAGAGATGTCCAATAAACCTTGTAGGTTAAAAAGTTAAATCTTAATCCTTTCCACAATCTTTAGATTCTTCCTTGTCACTTTTCTACTGGTTGGCTGACAAACATTGAAGCACAGTTATATATAAATTAAGTGATTTTTAATCCAAGTTCAAGTATGTATTTCCGACGAGTTGCCATATGGCAAGGATCATAACAGATACTTGTATGATGATATATCCAACTCATTATATGCATTCTGTTATTTCATGTTTCTTTCTCATATCTGTTGTAAGATCCATTCTGCACGTTCTTCGGGAGACAAAAACGGGACATCGACAGTCTCATATCCGAATTTTTCATAAGTATCCTTTAAAACAAGACACGTTTTTTTCTGCTTCATCCAAATCCTGTTTTCTCTCAGCGTCATTGACATAAATTTCTTTCCAGAAAGGAAAAAGAAAAACCTTTTTGTTGTACCTGTAACGGTTTGAGGCCAGTAGCATATCGTCTGATACCGGTATATTAATCAGGCGGGCATACCCGATTGTGTCAATGATTCCTCTGTCAAAGAAACAAGGTTTGTCAGTGTGAACGAATTCTTCAAAGTCAACGATTGACCGTAAAAGCATCAGATTCGAATATCTGACTGTATTCTTCCATGGAAGCGCATCACCGCCTGTTCTGACCTGATTCTTGATAATTTCTCTTGCAACCTCATTTACCGCTAGATAACCCTTATTCTTCAATATTTCAAGAACTGTAGATTTACCACTTCCGGGTCCTCCTGTAAATATGTAGAAATTTCTATTTCCCATATATATAAAAGGCTTGATTCCCAATATGTATACTTTTTGTTTGAACCAATAAAATTAAAGAACTATGGCATATTAAACAAATTCTTTTCCCTTTATTAATAATTGAACGTAATGCGTTTGCACTTGCACTTTTGCACTATGGGCTCCGCAGTTTGCTTTATATCGGCTTTTTTTTTAATGAACGTATTAGAGAAATTGCGGCTGCCTGGAAAGAGTACAAGCGGCCTTATGTGAAACAGTCCACTATGGCTGCATACGTATTGATCTTGGAGAACCATGTTCTTCCAACCTTCGGGGAGGATAATTCACTTCCGGAACAGAGTGTTCAAGCTTTTGTTTTGCACAAAATTGAAAGTGGATTAAGCACTAAATCGGTCAAGGATATTCTGATAGTCCTTAAAATGGTAATGAAGTTCGGAGTGAAAAAGGAATGGATGACTTATTATGAATGGGACATCAAATATCCCCCTAGTTCAGAGAACAAAGTATTGGAAGTCCTGTCCGTTACTAACCATAGAAAGATATTAAACCATATCCAAAGTCATTTTACATTCATGGGACTTGGTATTTATATCAGCCTTAGTACAGGGCTACGTATAGGAGAAGTCTGTGCTTTGAAATGGAGTGATATCAATGTCACTGATGGAATACTAACCGTTAATCGAACAATAGAGCGCATTTATGTTATAGAAGGGGAGAAAAAGCACACTGAGCTGGTCATAAACACACCAAAGACCAAAAACTCCTGTCGCGAGATTCCGATGAATAAAGAGTTACTAGGAATGTTGAAGCCTTTGAAAAAAGTAGTTAACGATGACTATTACATCCTAACTAATGATGAATGTCCGATAGAACCACGTACGTATCGCAACTACTATAAAAGGCTGATGGAGAAACTTGATATTCCAAAATTAATGTACCATGGACTTCGCCACAGCTTTGCGACTCGTTGTATAGAAGTCGGTTGTGACTATAAAACTGTTAGTGTGCTATTGGGACACTCAAACATATCAACTACGCTGAACTTATATGTTCATCCAAATATGGAACAGAAAAAACGCTGTATAGATAAAGTATTCAAGTCGCTGGTGAAATAAAATTATGTTATAGAGCGAAGAAATCTGATATAGTAATTTCTTCGCTCTTAATTGTTTTTGCATTCTTCTTAAGAATTTATATTTAACTTTTTACATTATTATTCAATGCATCAAGTTTTGCTGAAATTTTATTTGGCGTATTTGATATTTCTTCTATAGAAACCTGAACGGTTTTGTGAGGAGAGACTGAATGAGGCTTGACGAGACCTGCAACTAGATCTTGAACAGCGTCTTCCAGTGGACTTTGTACGAGCATATTAATACGGTTAACAAAGGTTTTGATGGGAATGATGGAATTTAAACTATATTTGCCATTATAGCTTATTTCCCGATGCAGGAATTAGAAGAATATGTTATTCTTCTGCAAATCAGAGATTTATAAGAAATTAGTTATCATTTTTGTCCACCGATTGTCCACCAAATTTTCATCGTGGACAAAATTCGATAGAATCTTCAATAGATTGTATCGAAGACTCCATTTCTTATAATTGACCACGGAAAAGGGCGTCCTCCGCACGAAACGAAGAACGCCCAGGTGTTAACAAATGAAGTCAAGCTACTGACCCCACGCTGCAAATATACGATATTATCTGGGATGGGGAAATGCTCAGACGTTATGAAGATGACAAAAAGTGTTTTCATGTATTAATTTAGATTGTTTAAGCTTGCATTTAGTTCTTTATCAAAAGGCTACTGCAAGTTATTTTTTTATATATACGTACGGAGCCATATGAAACTATTATACACTGTCATCTCCCTTCTCTTTCTGTTTACCTATCCTGCCTGGGCGCAGCAGCACGAGATATTCAACCAGCGCATCAGAACCCTACAGGTTGTAGGCGGAACGAACTGGTTATCGCTCCCAGTATCGTCACTGGACGGAGAACCTATCCATATCGATTTTGACGACATGACGCACGATTATCATCGGTACAGCTACAAGATTGAACATTGTGATGCAAACTGGAACGTATCTTCTTCGCTCTTTGAAAGCGACTATATGAGAGGCTTCAACGGCAATCAGATTATTGAAGATGTAAAGCAATCCATCAACACCAATCATCCTTACACTCATTATCATCTGGCAATTCCCAATGCCGACTGCCAACTTACCATGAGCGGCAACTACAGACTGACGGTTTATGACGACAATGCGGAAAACGAGGAAGAAGGCAAAATGTTTACAGCCTGCTGGATGATTACAGAGCCTCAGCCATTGGTTAAACTGAAGATAGAAGCTACTTCAACAACAGATATAGATATCCAGAAGGACCACCAGCAACTGAAAATGGAACTGGATCACAGCCAGCTGAGAATCACTCATCCCAACCAGCTGAACATCGTAGTGCTTCAGAACGGAAGATGGGACAATGCTGTCATCAACCCTAAACCCGACTACCTGAGTGCGGGGAAAATGAATTGGCAGCATGTAAGAGCTCTGATTTTCGATGCGGGCAATGAATACAGAAAGTTTGAGTTTCTGGATACCGATCATCCAACCATGGGAATAGACGCTATAGATTGGGATGGAAGCGACTATCAGGTAAAGGTAATGACCGACAGCCCTCGCCCCAATTACGTTTACGACGAAGCTGCCAAAGGTTCGTTTTATATCCGCAACAGCGACAACGTAGAAAACAACAACACCTGCGAATATGCACAGATTCACTTTACCCTGAAAGCTCCAAAACTGCCAGGCGATGTTTATCTGAACGCAGATTGGACCTACGGCCGTTTCCTCCCCGAATACCAGATGGAATATGATGAAATGACGAAAACCTATCACGCACGTCTCTTCATGAAGCAAGGTTATTACAGTTATCAGTATCTCATGAAGATGGAGGACGGAAGCATCAGGCTGCTCCCATCAGAAGGAGATTTCTACCAGACCCAGAACAAATACAATGTACTGGTTTACTATCGGGCTCAGAGCGACCGCACCGACCGGCTAGTAGGATATGGAGAATTAAAATAAAGGAAGGAAATAAATGAGATTAAAAAGAAAAGGAGTTCTAGCATTTCAGAATGCCGGAACTCCTTTTCTATTTAATCCTAAAAGTGGAATTTCAGATCAACACCACATTGGAAAGGATTGCCACGCTGGGCAAAATACTGTTTCTTTTTTGTTACTGCATTATCAACAGCAAAGGTATTGTAATTAGTATCTGTGAGGTTTTTACCCCAGATACTGATGCTCATCTTACTGAAATCAATATCACAATGCGCACCCATCACAAAATACATCTTCTGGCTATAGGTATTGGCATTATCCCAATAAGTCTTGCCCTGCGCATTCATATTCAATCCGAAGGTAAACTGTCCTAAATGATAGTCAGCCATGGCTGCTATCGTATGCTGAGGAACATAAGGAACCTTCTTGTCCTTATAATTCACTGTCTTATCACCCTCGCCATCAGTATATTCATCAAATACGGCGCGTGTAAAACCATAGTTTACACCCCAATCAAAAGCACCGTCGAACGCCTGCCCCTTGAGCGCAGCTTCAATACCACAACTGTGACTCTTACCTGCATTAACCATCATTCGGCCAAAGCCATAGGTTCCTGCCATCACAGAGAGTTGCTGATTGCGAACCTGCATATAGAAGGCACTCAAATCGAAATGAAGACGATGATCAAAAAGATTAAGATGCGTTCCTACCTCATAATTCCATGAGGTTTCCGGCTTAAAGGCAATAGTCTGGTTCACCCTATCATAATCTTCATCGGTATGAGGAACGTCATAATCGCCTCGCATCGCATGCTGACGGTTAGCATTCAGTTCGGTCTGCAAGATGTCACTGAACATCTGGATATTATAACCGCCTGCACGATAGCCCTTGCTCACCGTGGCATAAACATTGCTACCCTGCTCATCAAGCTGGTAACTTAAGCCAAATTTTGGCAAGAGCTGGTTGTAATCATCACCCGTTTTGCGGTCGAGCATTGAACGCAAAGTACGAGTAGCCTCCTTGCCCATCACCTTAGCTGTTATCGCCATATAAGCATAAGTATCGTAATGAATACTTGTATGCATGAAATCGTAACGCAAACCAAGCGTTGCTTTCAAACGGGAAGAAAGATCAAACGTACTCTCGTGATAGAGACCCAAATTGCTCTGAGGAGTATGGAACAAACCCGGAGCTCCCATATCTACATTGACAGAAACTCCGCTAGCCATTGCCGGAGGCATTGCCTGCTGCATCTGACTCAGGATAACGTTACTGATAGGCTTCGTCAATGCTGAACCGAATTTTACAGGACCATTTGTCTTCAACCACACATGGGAGAAGAATGCACCCTGTGTAAGATGCCAGAAACCGAAGAAAGGCTGACGACTCTTAAATGTGAACTCCTGAGTGATAGAATTCTGCAACTGATCTTGCTGCAAGCTCAAATAATCTTCAGGAAGATAATCCTGATCCATCTTCATATTGTCATCCAGGAACTGATAGCTGGTAGTAGAAGCAAAATCCCATTTCGCTCCTTCATGACGAAGATTGACACCCGAAAGCAGCATGTTGCGGCGATAAAGCCCAGGGAATGTTGTATTTGGTAATGCAGCCTTGCCACTGTTTAAATCCAACTGACCATAAGGAAATGCATGCTGATAGACAAATTGGTAATTGGCTAGCAAATCCATGCTCCATCCTCTATCAAAACGGAACTTAAGATTAAACTTACCGCCTGCCTCATCATAATTGTCGGCATAATCGCTAGTTCCTGCACGATGGAAGAATCCCTTCTGTCCATCATAAAAAGCAGCTACCCCTAATGCGATACGAGGTGAAAGCTTCATATAATGAGCCGCTTCTACATTACGATAGAAATGAGAGCCCAATCCCAGATTAACGTAGGTGCCCTTGCTATCATAAGCATCGCGTGAATAGATGCGCACCAAACCACCTTCAGAATTCTGACCATAGAGTGTTCCCTGTGGACCACGGAGAATATCTATACGGCTGGTCTGATAATGGTGAAGATTGAAAGCAGCCTTGCTCAACACTGGAATTCCGTCAAGATAAATTCCTACAGCCGGACTGTTTATACGGCTTCCAATACCACGCACATACATGGCGTTGGTAAAACGCGAGCCATAGTTGGGCATCACAAAATTAGGAACATAGCAGGAAAGTTCGCGCAAATCGCGAGAAGCTAATCGCTGCATCTGATAAGAACCAAAGGAAGTGCTACTGAGAGGCTGTTGACGAAGACGGAAATTCTCCTTAGGCTGCGAAACAACCACAACTTCATCAATGTCATAAACTCGGCTGCTATCAGCCAGCAAGCCGTTAGCTTCTGCAAACTTTTCACTCGTACCCAATGACAGGTCAGAGCAAGTAGCCCTTTCGTTATCCGCAGCACTAGCCTGCAACGCTACCGCTGCCAAACCAATGCATACGCTCTTTTTACTATAAAATACTATTCTTTTCATAACGGGTGCAAAGGTACATATTTTTTTCTGCACCCCCTATCCTTATTTATGAGGAAACAGATAAACCCGTATGGCAAACCATATATAGGCTACGAGCAACAAATAACCTATATAATATAAGGTAGTAACACTGAAAATGATGTAATCAATGGCGCTAACACCCACTAAACCACCCAGATACAGAACTGCATCACCTGCCGGCAAACGGTGTTTCACCTCATCAACACAAGCTAATCCTACTATCAGTATCGCCCAGACTGTAGCCAGGAAAAAGCCCAGTATAGGCGGTACGGCAAAAGGATTGAGCGTAGGATGAAAATAAAAATGACGCCATACTTCTGGCAAAAACAACTGAATGGTTGCATAGAAGGTTGCTGATATCGAAACAATAAGCACCAACGCTGTAGGATATGGTGAATCAATATCATTAAAATGAACCAGTTTACCATTGCTATGGAAAATCTTACGAACTGTATAGGCTACGGCTATGAGAATAATGATAACCATGAAGATGAGCAAGTGAGTATTGCTGAAGGTCATAATGAACTCTGAAATAGGATCATCGGGCACAACCTTCGGCAGCAGACGGGACTCACGGGTCCAGCCAAACTGATTATCTTCTGTTGCCAACTGCACCCAAACTGAATCTATGGAATCCTGAGGAACCATACGAATATCCGTAACCACCAGCAGGCAGTTCTTTTGGACGGCGAAGGAGTCGATAGGCAAATTGCTCAAAAATTCTTCAGGCTGTTGCGCTATCAATTCCAGGGAATCCTTGAATACCAGAAAATTGAATTTGTTGGTATAATGATGGGTAGTAGAAAACGAAATGGAATCGAGTTGTTTATTACTGTACTCTACCATAGCTGCATGCATCTGGTGATGAGCACGGCGATGATAACAACTGCTGAACATCAAGAGGATGCCCAGCATACAAAGAATCTGTATCGTCCATTTCTTTTTCATTTATTTCTCACTATATAAGTTCATCTGACATTCGTTGCATGCAAACTCCAGACGGAAACGACGACCGTCACCCAACTGCAGAAAGAGAGGCTCTCTCCAGGATGGTTTCTTGCCTCCACGCTTCACACAGTAGCCCAACGAATAGCGGATAAAATGGCGGCACTGCATCAGGAGCGATTCTCCCCTTTCGTTGGTAAACTTAGGTTGCATACTTCGGTTTGCCTTGTCTTTTTCTATATTCTCATCATATTCTTCCTGGGTCTTAGCATTCCATGCAGAAGGAATATTCTTACCCAACTCAAATGCCGGAACTACTGGCGACAGACCATGAATCTGATAAAAAACTCTTGCATCATAGTTAGCTATATTATAGAGATATCCCCATTTTCCGTATTCCGGCTGCCAAGTAAATTCCTCTTTCGTAAGTCGGTGCTCACCGGGCTGACTGAATCCAAAACCATTGTTGAACAAGGTTCTATCCCATCCACCCCACAACGACTTATCAAGCTGTTTCTGATTTGCCTTGGTAAGTTCATCTATCAATTCACGCCGGATAGCAGTGAGAATACTGTTCGGAACAAAGTATGTCTCCATTCCCTTCAGAAGTTCTACCTGGTAAGCTTCGTAAATCGTATCGCCCAGTTTGCTCATCTGAGCCTTTATATTTTCGCCTTGCGGGCGTTTCGCCTTTTCGAGTTTCAACTCTTTAAACACCTCAGCCACCTGATAAATCAAGCCACCATCAGCCTCTTTCGTCTTCATGATGTTGACAACAGCCTTTACCCCCTGTGGCTCTTCCCTGAACTTATTACCCATCACAGGCTCCATTTCTATGACAATATAGATTTTACGTTCAGCAGACTTACGAGCCAGCAAAGCCTCGAAAGCCCGATCGTTATTACGATAAAGAGCCATGCCCGGACGCATATGTTCAGGCATTCCAAACGGATAGAGGCGATTGCCCTCTACTCTGTTCACACGAAAGCCTTCCAACTCACGGTCATCATTGATAAAACACAGTCCATCGCCATTTTTAAAGCTGGCTACTGTGGCTACGTTGAAAGAAATGTTGCCACGTATTTCCTTAACCTTCCCCACAAACTCGCCGATAGCTTTCGGTGTATCGAAAGAAGCAATATCCGGCTGTCGCCCATTCAGGAAATAATGGGTAAAGCCACGATTGAAAGTCTTCTTCAGATTAGGTGTAAAATTATATTGAACATGTCCCACCGATGCACGGCGATACTTACGCGGTTCAGCTTTTACGATTGCATCGAGTTGACTGCTATAGGCAGCCACCACATTCTTGACGTAGTTGATATCTTTTAATCTTCCTTCTATCTTGAACGAAGTAGCTCCAGCATCAGCAAGATCCTTAAGATGATCAAGCTGACAAAGATCCTTGAGAGACAACAGATAACGCTGATGTTCTATCTCCTGACCATTGGAATCGAGCAGATCAAACTTCATACGACAGAACTGTGCACATTCTCCACGATTAGCAGAGCGCCCGAAACACTTCTCTGAAGCATAACATACACCCGAATAGCTTACGCAGAGCGCTCCATGTACAAAGACCTCTATTTCTCTATCAGGAATCGCCTGATGGATCGCCTTGATTTCATCGAGCGAAAGCTCACGAGCCAGAACAATACGTTTGAAACCTAACGTGGTAAGCCAATACGCCTTTTCTGGAGTTCTTACATCACACTGGGTACTGGAATGCAATTCTCTACTCCACAAATTCTGCGCCCTCACCTCAGTAAGCACACCCATATCCTGCAGCAAAAGTGCATCAACACCAATCTCATCAAGTTGCTGGATCATCTTAAGCGTATCCAACATCTCATCCTGATAGATGATAGTATTCACTGTAACATGAACCTTTGCTCCAAACTGATGAGCATAATCACACAACTGTCTGATATCTTCCAGCGAATTGCCTGCTGCTGCTCGTGCACCAAAACGAGGTGCACCAATATATACGGCATCTGCACCATGATCAATGGCAGCAATACCACATTCCAAGTTCTTGGCAGGCGCCAATAATTCTAATGTTTGCATAAGAAATCTATCTCGAAATCATCCAACTCCTTCACAAATTAACTGATTTCGTCAATATTGTAAGGAGTCTCCTGATAAACATAATAGTTGATCCAATTACTATAGAAGAGGTTGGCATGAGCACGCCATGTCACCAGAGGTTCTTCGTTCGGATCGTCATGATAATAATAATTTTTTGGCAGTTCTACATCATCACGCTTGCCCACATCACGTTTATATTCCTTATCCAGCGTGTTTGGCGCATACTCAAGATGACCCGTCACAAAGAATTCGCGGCCGTTTCTGGCCATCACAATGCTGACACCGCTTTCAGGCGATTCGGCAATGATGTCAAGTCCCGGCACTTTTTCAATATCCTCACGTCTTACCTCTGTATGGCGACTATGAGGCATATTAAAGATATCATCGAAACCGCGGAAGATTGGCTGAGACAAATCGAGAGGCTTCTGCTTAAAAATACCAAACATCTTCTTCTCTAAAGGATACTTAGGAACACCATAGAAATGATAAAGACCAGCCTGGGCACCCCAGCAGATATAGAGTGTTGAAGTAACATGGGTACGGGCCCAATCAAAAATCTCTTTGATTTCAGGCCAATATTCTACCTCTTCATAAGCCATCGTTTCGATAGGAGCACCTGTAACTATCATTCCATCAAACTTCTGTTTGGAAAGTTCCTGAAAATCCTTGTAGAACATCATCATGTGCTCTATTGGAGTATTCTTCGGCGTGTGACTTTTCAACTTCATAAAATAAACCTCTAACTGAAGAGGAGTATTCGACAGAAGACGAACGAGATCTGTCTCTGTCGTAATCTTGAGGGGCATCAAATTGAGCACACAGATTTTCAACGGACGAATCTCCTGTTTATGCGCACGACTTTCGTCCATCACGAATATATTCTCATGCTTCAGCAGTTCGATAGCTGGAAGCTTATCTGGTATTCTTAACGGCATTTATTTTATTCCTTTCTTAAAATTTTTCTGCAAAGTTACACAATTTCAGCGAAGATAACGAAAGAAGAAACATTTTTTTGAGAAATATAAATAAATTAATGTGGAAAAGTAAAAGAAATCTTTCTCTATGAAAAGGATTGTTAAAGATAAATGAGAATGTTAAACCTATCATCACGTTTTTAATCAAAAACACATATCAGTTGCAACTTTATAGGCGACGCTTACGTCAAATCTAAAAATGATGTATCCTATTAAGATTTGCAATTATGGAAAATAAGAACATTAATCCACATTTAATCAGAACAGATGCAAAGAGATCTGTAAAGATGAAAACAAAAAGTAAAAAGAGTATGAACGCAAGTTTTAAAAACATGGCGGTAGCGCTGATCATCATGTCGGCTCCTATCGCTGTACAAGCTAAGCAATGGTCACTGCAGGATTGTATCAGTTACGCACTGGCTAACAACATTCAACTGCAGAAGACTCAACTCACAAAAGCTTCAGCTCAGGAGGACTATCTGCAATCAAAGTCTGCGCTTCTGCCATCGCTCTCTGCCAGCACCAATCAAAGTGTAAACTATACGCCTTGGGTTTCTAATGGAATCAGTGGAGAAGGTTTCAGCAAAGCTTCCATCGACAAGGTATATTACAATGGCAGCTATAGTGTGATGGGCAATTACACGATTTGGAACGGTAACAAAAATAGAAATCAGGTGAAACTGAACAAGCTGGCAAAGGAAGCGGCACAACTCGATTCGACAGCACAAGCCCTCAACCTGCAAGAACAGATAGCTCAACTTTACGTACAGATACTTTACTCTACAGAGGCTATCAACGTAAACAAAGAAAGTTATCTGTCGAGTGTTCAAAACGAAGAGCGTGGTAAGGAAATGGTAAAAATTGGCAAGATGAGCCAAGCAGACTTAGCACAACTTACAGCACAGAGAGCACAAGATGAGTTTAACATCGTGCAGGCTGAAAGTAACGTTAAAAACTATAAACGACAGTTGAAGGAACTCCTGCAGATTACCAGTGAAGAAGCTTTCGACATCGCTATTCCAAGCACAACTGACCAGATGGCTCTGGCCTCTATCCCAGGAATGAACAGTGTCTATACAGCTGCGCTTCAGAATCGCCCTGAGTTTTTGAGCTATCAAAACAAACTCGACCAGAACGATCTGAACATCAAGATTGCAAAGGCAGGAAAGTTGCCAACCATCAGCGCAAATGCAGGAGCTACGACCAGCACCACATCCATGAACAAAAACGGTTGGGGCAGTCAGATGAAAACCAACTTCAGCATGGGTGGTGGAATCGGTGTCAGTATTCCTCTCTTTGATAACCGACAGACCAAGACTTCTGTCAATAAAGCACTCATTCAGCGTGAAAGCATCTTGCTCGATATAAAGAATGAGCAAACTAAGCTCTACTCTACTATCGAAAACTATTGGTTGCAGGCTAATACAAACCAAAGCCAGTTTAAGGCTGCCAAGGTGAGCAGCGAGAGTGCCCAAACAAGCTACGATCTGTTAAGTGAGCAGTTTAAACTGGGATTAAAGAACATCGTAGAATTGAGAACTGGCAAAGATAATCTTCTGAAGGCTAAACAGAACGAGCTTCAGGCAAAGTATCTTACCATTCTGAATATCAACATGTTGAAATTCTACCAAAACGGTAGAATCTAAAGAGAAAGATTGGTATTAACATCCGAAAACATATTGCAAATCATTAATAGGTATACATACATTTTTATGAAAAAACTTAGAATCAGCAAAATCTGGATTGCCATGATTGTGATAATCATCGTAGCTGTGGCAGCATGGCTGTTCTCTGGAAGTAAAAACGAAGAGCAAATAAACTTCAAGTAGGAAGCTGTAACCACACAAACATTGCAGAATAGTGTAACTGCAACCGGTACTATTGAAGCGGTAACTTCTGTAACGGTTGGTACACAGGTGAGTGGTATTGTAAACAAACTTTATGTTGATTACAATACTGCGTTAAATTAACATTTAATCGTCTGTAAATCAATAACTTATATTAA
>ERZ779898.801-NODE-801-length-12712-cov-10.278423_pt1 | contig 12712 bp, 10 predicted proteins | sample MGYA00511902_ERZ779898 | MGnify/ENA primary metagenome ERZ779898 (study PRJEB29588, sample SAMEA2144588) | human gut metagenome | biome: human gut; feature: human-associated habitat; material: faeces | place: Denmark | collected 2008/2010 ...
GCAGAAGAAGGGCACAGAGAAGCTTGCGCCTGTCCCCTGTGCCCACGCTGAGGCAGAAGAAGGGCACAGAGAAGCTTGCGCCTGTCCCCTGTGCCCACGCTGAGGCATAAGAAGGGTACAGAGAAGCTTGATCCTGTCCCCTGTGCCCGCGCTGAGGCAGAAGAAGGGCACAGAGAAGCTTGATCCTGTCCCCTGTGCCCGCGCTGAGGCAGAAGAAGGGTACAGAGAAGCTTGATCCTGTCATCTGTGCCCACGCTGAGGCAGAAGAAGGGTACAGAGAAGCTTGCGCCTGTCCCCTGTGCCCACGCTGAGGGGGAAGAAGGGTACAGAAGGAGTTCGCCTAGCCGGCGGCAACCCTACGTTAACAATGCAAGTATAATACTGCATGGAAAATGTTAATGAAATCTCGACCGTACCCCATCCCGTATCCGGCAGATCCCGGTATAGACTCCGGCCCCGCAGTAGGGCATCAGCAACAGGCTGTAAGAGAAGATATACCGCGAATTGGCTTCCCAGAAGGTGTGGAACAGAAAACCTCCCAGTACGGCAATGAGGCCGACGTAGATGTAGAGTCGGTCCGCGCCAAGTCGATTCGCGCCATGCCGATCCGCGCCATGCTGATCCGCGCCATGCTGATCCGCACCGAGCTGATCCGCATCAAGCTGATCCGCACCGAGCTGATCCGCATCAAGCTGATCCGCCATGTGGTCCGCAGTGCACCCTGCGGTATGCCCCGCCGTTTGGTCAGCCATGTGCCCGACAACTTTGGATTTCCGACGTTTCTTAAGACTGTCGATACAGAACACCAACACGCCCAGATACAGAACATTCTGCCATGCATTGCACCATTCGATATATCCCCCACTGAGAGAACCTTCATAGACTTCTTTAAAAAATGCACTCCGTCCTCCGTAGGTAGCCAGGGTAGCCTGTCGGCTGGCATAGGTGCCGTCCGCCCACTGGGATAAATGTTTGTGAAGATAGAAGTCCGCTGTGTAGCCGGGATGTTCCCGGAAATAGGTCAGGCGCTCGTCGATCGCCAGACGGCTGATCTCGTTGGCGATAGCAGTATCCATGCCGGCGGTATCGTAAGTATCGATATTGAAGCCGTTATACCAGCCGCAGCCGCGGGAAGCTTCCTGCATTCCCATGGCGAGATAGGACATGGCGGTGACTCCGGAGCTTAACGTGTTCCCCGCCTTTTTCTCATAACATTTCTGGACCAGCGGCAGAATCCCCACAGAAGTAACAGCAAGACATACCGCCATGATGAGCAGTCCCAGACGCATCTTACCGTTCCGCCCCGGACGCAATGCCTCGAACAACAGCACCAGCAACACTGCGATCACAGGGATCAGTGAATTCTTGCGCAGCATCACAGACAGTGTGAGGAACAGGATACTGCCGAAGCCTGTGAAAATTATCCGGTAGGAGCCGCCCGGGGAGATGTTGTCCCGATAGGAGCTACCCGGGGAGACGTTGTCCCGATAGGAGCCGCCCGGAGAGACGCTCCCCAGCAACCGCAACAGCAAATAGCATCCCACCGACAATGCAGCGAAGGAAGGAATCTCGCCGTAGACGAAGGAGCTGTACATGATCATGGGCAGGTTACAGCATACCAAGACGAGATAACAGCAGGAGATCTTCTTGTAATTCTCCGGCCACAGATATTGCAGCGACAGATATTGGAACCAGATCGCCCCACACAACAGACAGACATAGACCAGCTTGATAAAGTGCCAGGCCGGTACGGACAGGCCGGTGAGATTCCAGATCCGGAGCAACAGCTCCAAAAAAGCCATCAGCCCGATCTGCTGTGGATAATAAGACAGATAAGAAACGGTGGGGTGGATAATATCAGTATTTCCCAGGATCCACTCCGCAGCCGCATTGTATACAGACAGAGCATCCGCTGCGGGAACCGTGCGTCCGAAGAGGATCAGCAGGATACCAAGCCCAAATACAAAGGTCAAAGTAAAAACGAGCAGTCCGCGACGGAATTTCTCTCCTATTTTTTCATACAGATACAGACATCCGCAAAACAGTAATCCGAAGCCTGCCAGCTCCAACAGATTCCACAGGGGATTGTCCGGACGCAGCAGGACCTGCTGGGTCTCCATATTGTCGGCATAGCAGGTCGTGAGAAAGCTGCCGGCGAACAGTAGCATGGAAAGCAACAGTGTCAGAAGCATGACAATGTTAAGCCCCAGGCGGTAAATGATATTGCAACAAGATCTGTTCTGAGATCCACTCATGGGAACCATTCCTCCGTAACCACAACAAATTTCAATTATGCAAGCATATTGGCTCACTTGCGCTCATTGCATTATAAGCTCACGAATTCGTGCTATCGCACTTTACATCCTGCTTCGCAGGATATTCGTTCGCTAATGAGCCTGGGCTCATTATATCATAGCTTTTGCCCGCCCCCAAGAAAAATACGCGGGAAAAAGCAAAAATAGTGGCTGTAATGGAACAAGCGTGGTACAATAAACTTTATATAAGCACTTTTAACACGCAGAGATAAGAGGAATGGAAAATGGATAAAATTGCAGTATTGATCCCCTGCTACAATGAAGAGAAGACGATCGCCAAGGTGGTATCCGATGTGAAAAAGTTCCTGCCGGAGGCGGTGACTTATGTATATGACAATAATTCCACCGACCGTACCGTGGAACTGGCAACGGAAGCGGGAGCGATCATACGTCATGAATATGCCCAGGGAAAGGGAAACGTGATCCGCAGAATGTTTCGTGAGATTGATGCGGAATGCTATCTTATGATCGACGGAGATGACACGTATCCTTTGGATTGTGCCCGGGAGATGGTGGCAAAGGTTTTGGAGCATCAGGCGGATATGGTGGTGGGAGACCGCCTGTCGTCTACTTATTTTACGGAAAATAAGCGGCCGTTTCATAATTTCGGCAACAGTCTGATGCGTGCGGGGATCAACGGCCTGTTTCATTCCGATATCAAGGACATCATGACCGGTTATCGCGCGTTCAGTTATGAATTCGTGAAGACATTCCCGGTATTCTCCAAAGGATTTGAGATCGAGACGGAGATGACGATCCATGCGGTGAACTATAACATGCAGGTAGAGAATGTGGTGGTGGAATATCGTGACCGTCCCCAGGGCAGCGAGTCCAAGCTGAATACTTACAGTGACGGTTTCCGCGTGATCCGCAAGATGCTGCAGCTGTATAAAAACTATAAACCCATGCATTTCTTCGGCATGCTGGCATTTTTGCTGGCAGTGGTGTCGGTGATATTGTTTGTTCCGGTATTTTTGGAGTATCTGAATACGGGACTGGTGCCGAGATTCCCGACGCTGATCGCCTGCGGATTCATTCTGCTGGCGGGGATCCAGTCGTTTTTCTCCGGTATGATGCTGGAAGTTATGGCGGCCAAGGACCGGAAGGATTTCGAGTATCGTCTGAACCGTGTGCATGGGGAACATCAGGAACGTAAAGGATTATAATATGCAGGAGAAGAGAATACTTCCCAGACGCAGAGGCGGTGTGCTGCTTTGCGTTCTGGGATGTCTGTTTGTATTTTTCGTAAAAACAGAAAAAGATCTGGCGGCTGCGGGCAATATCCTGTGGACGGCCGGATATGTGGGAAGCACTCTGCTGTGGACCGTGCTTTTGGGATGCCTACTGGGTGTGATCGGAATGTTTGTGGTCTATCGCGCGGCAGAGAGGCCGGCACCTGAGGGTGCCGGTAAAGACAATACCGGTAAAGACAATGCCGTGTTCTGCAGATCTGCCGCGTGGATACAGAACCGCTCCGGGGCACAGGTGTTTTTCGGAAGTCTGTTATTGTTATGCCTTGCATGGCTTCCGGTATATCTGGCATATTACCCGGGAATCTGTGCTTATGATGCACCGGTACAGACCGGACAGATCGTGGAGCATTATTATTTTGATCATCATCCGATCGTGCACACGTTGCTTTTACATGGGATGCTGTGGCTGGGAACGCAGCTGTTCGGGAGTATGAATGCCGGAATGGCACTGTACACTGCGCTGCAGATGCTGCTGCTGGCGGGCAGCATGTCCTACGGTGTGCTGGTATTGCACAGACGGCAGGTGGCGGCAGGCTGGCAGATCGTGATGCTGCTGCTTGGAATGTTTTTCCCGTTCCACTGGTATATGAGTGTCAGCATGACAAAAGATACGGTATTCAGTGCTTTTTTACTGCTGCAGCTGATCAGTCTGACGGATCTGTTGCTGGAGGACCGCAGGGAATGGCGTCCCGGAGTCCGGGATCTGCTGTTTTTTATCGGAACAGTGGGAATGATACTATTTCGCAATAACGGAAAATATGCTATGATTGTACTATTAGCATTTCTTTTTCTGGCAGTATGCTTTGGAAAAAGAGCGAGGAAGCTCTGGGGGAGACTGTTTACGGTAAGTGTGGCAGCTTTCTGTATAGGGCTTTTTGTGCTGTCCGCAGTGTTCTCCGCAACGCACGCGGAACAGGGAGACAGGAGAGAGATGCTGAGTATGCCGATCCAGCAGATGGCCCGCTGCATGATCTACCACGGAGGAGTGGGAGTACTCCCTGAGGATGACGGTACCATGTCGGAGCAGGATCGGGCACTGGTGAATGATTTTATATTGGATGAGGCTTACAGGGATTATGATCCCGGCATCGCGGATCCGGTAAAGCGACATACCAACACGTATGTGGTGCGTTATCGCTTGGGAGATTTTCTGCGGACCTATTTTCATCTGCTGAAAGCTTATCCCGGAGATATGATCAATGCCGCACTGGCAGTGGATGCAGGATTTTTATCTCCCTTTGATGTCACCCATGCGGCGGTGAATGAAGTGCAGGGGAGAGAGGGCCTCGGATATATACAGACACGATGGGAAGAAGATACCCTGAACAACAGAGGGATCTACAAAGACAGCAAATGGCCGGGACTGTATGACCGCCTGGAGACATGGGCGGACGGGAACGGTTATCTGGAGCTTCCGGTACTGAAATATCTGTTCGTGCCGGGCAGTTATCTGTGGCTGTATCTGGCGCTGGCGGCGATACTTGTGATCGTGGACAGAAAGCGATACTGTCTGCCACTGGCGGTGATCGCCGGATATTATGGGACGATGCTGTTAGGCCCCACGGTGCAGATGCGATATGTCTATCCGGTGATGCTGGCACTGCCGTATCTGGTGGCGCTGATGTGCGGAACAGGCCGGAAGACGGAAAATGAGAAAACAGAGACAGAGATAAAACAGGGACAGAGATAGGATAGAGAAATGGACAAACTGATCATAGGAGCAGGGCTGTATGGATTGTATGCGGCGCTGTATTGTGCAAAAAGAGGGCAGCAGGTAGAGGTGCTGGAGATGGAAGAGGCTCCTTTTACCAGAGCCACATATATCAATCAGGCCCGGGTACACATGGGATATCACTACCCGAGGTCTCTATCTACGGCCATGAAATCCGCCGGATATTTCAAGCGTTTTACAGAGGACTATTCCTTCTGTCTTCATACCGCGTTTCAACAGATTTATGCCACTTCCGCTCATTTTTCCTGGACGGATGCGGCGGAATTTTTGAAGTTCTGCCGGGATGGCGGGATTCCCTGTAAGGCGCTTCCTGTGGAAGAATATTTCCAGCCGGGGCTGTGCGACGGAGCTTTTCTCACCGAGGAGTATACCTACGATGCCCATATCCTGCGGGATCATCTGATGGAGGAGATCGCGAAATATCCGGGAGTGAAGCTGCACTTCGGGCGGCAGATCACAGAGATCGTAAAACAATCGGACTGCTATGAGATCACCGCATTGCATGAGGACCATAGAGAGGTATACCGGGCACCGTTTGTGCTGAATGCCACTTACGCTTCCGTGAATCAGGTGCTGGAAAAGGTAAAGGGAGTCACGGCAGAACCCTTCGGACTGAAGTATGAATTATGTGAGATCATCCTGTGCAAAACAGGTGACAAGCTCAGGGACATCGGATTTACAGTAATGGATGGACCGTTTTTCTCCATTATGCCTTTCGGCAGGACGGGATATCATTCCCTGACTTCGGTGACTTTTACACCACATAAGACAAGCTACGATGCTACACCGCAGTTCTCCTGCGTGGGGGCGGACGGCAATATCTGCAGAGGCGGCTGGCTGGGGAATTGCAACGACTGTCCCGGCAGACCGGAGAGTGCATGGGAGTATATGTCTACGCTGGCGAGAAAGTATCTGCGGGAAGAATATAGCTTCAGTTATGAGAAGTCACTGTTCTCCATGAAGCCGATCCTGAAGGCTTCGGAGATCGATGATTCGAGACCTACCGTGATCCGGGCATTATCCGAAAGTCCCACCTTCATCAGCGTCTTATCCGGCAAGATCAACACGGTATATGACCTGGATCCTTTTTTAGATTAGGATAACCATTCCGAGAGATTATAAATAATAGATATAGGGGAAACGTTATGGAGAGAACCGCAATCCTGAATAAAGAGAAAAATTTTGTATCCTGCGTGCTGTATCTGCACAACGATGGTGCGCACATCCGTGATTTCCTGAATACGGTCTGTGGCACCATGGAAGAACATTTCGAAAAATATGAGATCGTCTGTGTGAATGACTGCTGCATGGACAATACCATCGAGGAGATCCATCGATTTCTGGAAGAAAGCAGAGGAAATCATGTGGTGAGCATGATCAATTTAAGCTTTTATCAGGGAGTCGAGATGGCCATGAATGCCGGAAGAGACCTGGCAGTGGGAGATTTCCTGTTCGAATTCGACAGATGCCTGCCGGATTTTGAGCCGTCACTGATCATGGATGTTTATTACAGAGCGCTGGAAGGCTATGATGTGGTGGCAGCCGCTCCGGGGAGAGATGTGGCACTGACCTCGCGGCTGTTCTATGCAGTATATAATCTGGGAAGCCGTAATACCCATAAGCTGCGTCAGGAGAGATTCCGTATCATATCCCGCCGCGCAGTGAACCGTGTGAATCAGATGAATGCGTACATTCCTTACCGCAAGGCGATGTATATGAATTGCGGACTAAGGGCGGATACGCTGGTCTATGAGAATCAAAAGAAGGCAGGCAGTGCCAGGAACCGGGAGGAGCGCAGTACCCGCAGCAGTCTTGCACTGGATACGCTGATCATTTTCACCAATGTCCTGGAGAAGTTCTCTATGCTGGTGAGTGCGATCCTGTTCTCTGTGATGATGATCATGTTTGCCTGGATCGTGTATTCGATCTTCAGCACGGTACGTCCCGTGGAAGGTTGGATGAGTCTCATGACGCTGATATCGTTTGGATTTTTCATGATGTCCGTCATGCTGACGCTGATCTTCAAATATCTGTCCGTGATCCTGAATATGAGCTTTAAGAGACAGCACTACGTAATCGAAGGAGTGGAAAAACTGACAAAATGATGTTTACGATTATTTTTCCGGTATTAAATGAACGTCTGCGCTTAGAGAGCGGTGTGACCCGCACGGTGGAATATCTGCAAAGCATTGCTTTTGAAGACTATGAGATCATTATCGTGGATAACGGTTCCGAGGATGAGACACCGCAGATCGCAGAAAATCTGTGTAAAAAATATGATAAAGTAAAATATGAGAGGATCAATGTCCGCGGTGTGGGCGCCGCATTCCGCAGAGGTGTGGAAGTAAGCCACGGCGATGTGGTAGGCTATATGGACATCGACCTTTCCACCAATATCAGGCATCTGGGAGAGGCGATTCACCTCTTCGGGACGCAACCCGAGATCCAGTATATCAACGGCAGCCGTTTTGCCAGAGAATCCGATACCAGGGGCAGAAAATGGTACCGCAGGATCACGTCGCAGGGACTGTTGATTCTGTTAAAGCTGTTCTTACGGATGAAATCCACGGATGCCATCTGCGGCTTCACATTTGTCCGCAGAGAGACGGCACTCTCACTGATCGAGGGCTGCAGCCGGGATAACGGATGGTTCTACATGATCGAATTCCTGCTCCGGGCGGAGAAACGGGGCGTGACCATACTGGATTATCCGGTGGAGTGGCAGGAAGACTATAATACTACCGTTAAGGTATTCAAGACGATCTGTAATTATCTGGTACAGATCGCAAGGTTATTCAACGAGTTTTATATTAAGAAGCATATATAAGATGCCGGATAATCCCGGTGAAAGATTGAAAATAAGAGAAGAAATGTACATCGTGCGAGTTTAGAAACGATGTAAATGAAATGACAACAGGTAAGAGAGAAGGACAAAAAATGGCACATATTAAGAGAATCGATCTGACGAGAGATGTAGAAGCACATGCGGATGCCTACAGAGAGGCGATCGAAAAGGTATGCAGGGAGACTGCCTTTTCCGGCGGAAAATATGCGGATACGTTTGACAAAGAGTTTGCCGCTTATGTGGGAAGCCGATATGCCAGCGGTGTGAACAACGGTACTTCCGCATTGCATCTGGCGATGCTGGCGCTGGGCGTAGGCCCCGGAGATGAGGTCATTGTTCCTGCCAATACTTATATCGCGACAGCATGGGGCGTCAGCTATACGGGAGCCACGCCGGTGTTCGCAGATTGTACGCCGGATACCTGGGAGATTGATCCTTCCGTGCTGGAAGCGAAGATCACGGAGAGGACGAAGGGAATCATCGGTGTCCATCTCTATGGCCAGCCCTTTGATTATGCAGGCGTGCGCGAGATCGCAGACCGTCACGGTCTGTTCGTGGTGGAGGATTGCGCACAGGCCCATGGGGCACAGTTTGAGGGGAAAAATGTGGGAACCCTGGGAGACCTGGCATGCTTCAGCTTCTATCCGGGCAAAAATCTCTATGCTTTCGGAGAAGGCGGAAGTGTCACCTGTGAGAAGGAAGAGTACTATAAGCATATTGACCGCCTGAAAAATCAGGGCTGCGATGTGCGTTATTATCATGATGAGATTGGATATAATTATCGACTGGAGGGACTGCAGGGTGCGGTATTGAGCGTAAGCCTGAAATATCTGCCGGAGTGGACGAAGAGACGTCAGGAGGTCGGACACCGCTATATCCGGGAGATCACGAATCCTCTGATCACCATGCAGCATCATCCGGAGAACACCACACCGGTGTTCCACCTGTTCGTCATCACGGTGCCGGATCATGAGGACTTTATCCGCTATATGGCAGAGCATGATGTGGAGTGCAACATGCACTATCCGGTTCCCTGTCATTTGCAGAAGGCATATACGGATCTGGGATATCAGCCGGGAGACTGCCCCAATGCGGAATATCTGGCAGCACATTGTGTGACACTGCCTCTGTTCCCCGAGATGCGGGAGGATGAGATCCGGAGAGTCATCGAGCTGTGCAATGCTTACAGACAGTAAGGAGATCACAATGCAGACCGTAACAGCAGAAAATAAAACATCGAAAAATAAAACATCGGAAGCAATTTCTGAGAACTACCGGGATACGCAGGCCGGGATCTGTCTGCGCCTCATGACCCATGAGGATACGGACCGGATCGTGGCATGGCGTAACAGCGATGCCGTGCGCAAAAATTTTATCTATCAGGAGCTTTTTACCAGACAGTCCCATGAGCACTGGATCCGGACCCATGTGGAGACCGGAGATGTGGTGCAGATGATCATCTGCGATCTGGAAGGGGATACTCCCCTCGGATCTGTGTATATCCGGGATATTGACAGACATCACAATAAGGCGGAGTACGGAATCTTCATCGGAGAAGAGAGCGCCCGAGGCCGCGGGATCGGCACAGCGGCGGCGAAGCTGATGTTGCGGTACTGTTTTGAGCAGGAATTGCTGCACAGAGTCTACCTGCGGGCATTGTCGGAGAACCTGCAGGCGATCCGAAGCTATGAAAAGGCAGGATTCGTCAGAGAAGGACTGTTAAGAGACGATGTGTGTATTGACGGTGTATACCGGGATATTGTTTGGATGGCAGCCGTGAATCCGGCAGATTAAGAAGGAGCGAGCAACAAAAAATGGACAGAATCAAAAAAGTAAGCTTTGTAATCCCCTGCTACCGTTCGGAGCATACACTGCCCCACGTGGTTACGGAGATCCGGGAGAAAATGGAGGAGCTGTCACAGTATACGTATGATATTTTTCTGGTGAATGATGCATCACCGGACAATACCATGGAAACGATCCGGGATCTGTGTGAAAAATACGATAATATCAAGGGCATCGGCTTCGCCAGGAATTTCGGACAGCATGCGGCATTGATGGCAGGACTACGGCATTCCGACGGAGATTATGTGGTGTGCCTGGATGATGACGGACAGACCCCCGCCGATGAAGTGGATAAGCTGCTAAATAAGCTGGAGGAAGGCTTTGATGCTGTCTATGCCAGTTATGAACACAAGCAGCACTCCGCATTCCGGAATCTGGGCAGCAAGGTCAATGAGCTGATGACGCGGATGATGTTAAACAAGCCTGCGAATCTGTATATTTCCAGCTATTTTGCGGTGAAGAGATTCGTGGTGGAGGATATGATCCGCTATGAGAATTCGTATCCTTATGTCATCGGACTGGTGCTCCGTGCCACGAAAAACATTACCAACGTGCCGGTGTGTCACAGAGAGCGGGAAGAGGGCAATTCCGGTTATACGCTCAAGAAGCTGCTGGGATTATGGTTCAACGGATTTACGGCATTTTCCGTGAAACCGCTGCGGATCGCCACTTCTCTCGGTGTGGGCTTCGCAGGACTGGGTTTTCTCTATGGAATCTATACGATCATCAAGAGACTGGTGAATCCCAATGTCCCTATGGGCTTCAGCGCATTGATGGCGGCACTGGTATTTTTCGGCGGCATGATCATGATCATGCTGGGACTGATCGGAGAATATGTGGGACGTATCTACATCAGCATGAATAATTCTCCCCAGTATGTGATCCGTGAGCGAATCGGACTCGGAACAGATGAGGACCCGTGAGTCTGAATAGGTAAATATAAAGTGAAAAACGAAATAAAAGATTTTGAACAGAAGGGTAAGACAAGACCATATGAAAAATACACGTTTTGTAAATTGGTGGAAACAGGACAAACGTTATATTACCTTACTTAAGGCGGTACTTATGGCACTGCTTCCGCTGGTATGCTGTCTGATCCGGACGGCGGCAGAGGGGAGAAGCATCGGCCAGGTCTATTTGCCTTCTTCGGAATGGAATGATGAATTATTCTATTTTAAACAAGTGGAAGGCATTGTGAATTACGGATTTCCCATGGGGTATTTCGGGTTTAACGAAAGCCATGCGCTGCAGCTGTCTTTCGCAGCCTGGAGTCCCGTGCTGGTATTCCCCTGGATCCTGTGGGGACTGGTGTTCGGCTGGAATCTGCTGTCACCGGTGATCTGCAACATTGTTCTGATGACGGTTACGATGTTCGTATTTGTCTGGCTGGTAAAGCCGACCTGGAAGCAGCTGGGGATCCTGACGGTTTTGTTTGGACTGTATTCGTTATTCGTAAGATACATGCTCTCCGGTATGCCGGAAGTCATCTGTTTCAGTATGCTGATCCTGTTCTATGGTCTGGCAATGAGCTATCTGCAGAAAGAGAGTAAAGGCAAGCTGATCGCTATGTTTGTGATCTCTGTGCTGCTTGTGCTGATGCGGCCGTATATGTTATTGTTCCTGGCGCTTGCCTGCTTTTTCTGGATCCGGGAGGATCGAAAATGGGGGAGCATCGGATCTGTGATCGTGGTGGCAGTGACGGGAATCCTGTATGTGCTGATCAAACATTACCTGGGTGCGGAATATTTTACACCGTTGTTTTATACCGACTGGATCACGACGTTCTTCACGGATGGGATCGGTGCCGGTTTCCGTAACTTTTTCGGGACGTTACATTGGAAAGGACTGGAATTTGTCAGACATTGTATCGCCGGGGCGCAAAGCGGTCTGGCTTCGGGAGCCTTTTTTGACGGCTATCTGATCCTGCTGGGAATCCTGGCAGTGAACAGTATCTGTGACCGGAACAGACTGCGCAGGGCTGTCCGTGCGGAGAAGATCGTCATGGAACCGGCAGACGAAGCTGTTCGTACGGCGGTTTTCGGAAAATACACATTGACGGAAGAACAGAAAAAGAAGTTAACGAACCAGCTGATCATAGAAGTGCATTTTGCACTGAGCCTGATCGCGATGTTATTCGCACATCTTTTGATGTATAAGATGACAGAGGGCAGCAAGCATTTTCTGACCTTTATCGCAGCGGGAATTTTTATTGTTAGCATGCTGGAGACAAAATATTATAAAAAAGCGGTGCTTTTGGGAGCGGCTTTTCTTTACCTGTACAGCTATAAAGCAGTGGAACCGTATGATTATCAGGTCCCCTATGTGACGCAAGGACGACAGGAACAGATTGCATACTGGAGTGAGGTTTTTGCAGAAAAAGTGTCTGTGGATACAGAACAGGTTCCGGATTATAAAAATGTGGTGATCTGGACGTTGGGAGATGTGACAGAGGAAGGAAATCAGAGCCTGAAATGGCAGCTGTTATACGGTACGCCCAAGGGATTTGGCATCAGCTGCTGTGAATTTCAATATGTTTCGGAACACCTGACGGAGCTTGAGAGCCGTTATGTTGCCACAGTAAGCGGCGGAATTATTGATGGAATGTGTCAGGCACAGGGGTATGAAGAACTCGGGCGCGATGCGGATATGGTACTGTATCAAAGATACTAGTATGAAAAGAACTTCTAGTCACTCAGAGCATAGGCTCTTTCGTGAAGAAGTT
>ERZ779898.824-NODE-824-length-12436-cov-2.748809_pt1 | contig 12436 bp, 14 predicted proteins | sample MGYA00511902_ERZ779898 | MGnify/ENA primary metagenome ERZ779898 (study PRJEB29588, sample SAMEA2144588) | human gut metagenome | biome: human gut; feature: human-associated habitat; material: faeces | place: Denmark | collected 2008/2010 ...
AACCCGCCATAAGGACCAGAGTTAGCGAAGTCTCCGGTCATAGGGCACATACTGTTATGAGAGACAATGATTCCAAGCAACTGCATAATCCCAAGCACCGACTCGTAGGCAAGCCATAGCGACAGCGCAGAGACGACTATGCGTTCAGCCACCTCTCGCCGACAGACGAACAAGGCCAATGAGAAGAGAACTGTAGCCAGAAAAACCACAACACTAATTTACCGCCTGAATCAATCCAACTTGAACCGATATACCATCAGAGAGCCATCCTCTTCGCCACCAATGATTTGAGAATAATAGTATGGAGCGATGTAACCGACGACCTTGAACCCTTTCGGAATCTCACTATCAGACATCAGTTTTCCATCCTTATACACCTGAAGTCCATCGTATTCTGAATCCGCTCCTTTCTTATAAGATCTGAAACATACTCCGGTCTCGTCAATATACTCAATCCAGTAATAGTATCCTTTTTTCGTTATGTTTGTCCTATAGGCATTCATCTCGTCCAAAGAACCGAACCGTTCATAGTCTGTGTCCATATTAACTCCTGAGCGTCCGAACGCAAACTTCGGCTTACGGTTGTGATCAAATACATAAACCAATGAATCTGCGGCGAATCCCACGTACATATTATCCTGGTCGTCTATGTCAAACATCACAAAATCCATCCCTCTATACTTTGCCTTGTCTTCACTGAACATAGATGGCAGCCCTTGAATCTCTGACTTTAACGCTTTCCCCTCTGTCATATCCACAACGCCTATGTGGCAAACCTTCTTCTCGTAATCAGGACCAAATATAAAATCCGGAATATCTGATACTAGACCTTCATAGAGTTTACCTTTATAGAACCTGGCAATACAGTCCCCTGGAGTTGTGTAGGCAAGGAATTCTGACGGGGCATATTCCTTCTGTTGGTCTTTCACGATAAGGAACCTGTTGACTGCGGTCAAATCTTTTGAGAAGTACTCGAAATCCAGACTTGATCCCGCAATCGCAAGTTCACCATCACCAGACATCGTGCCTATCATATAATGCTTGATTATTGACTCATTCGACGCTCTGCCGTTGCCAAGAGTCCTCTTTATAAGATGCCCCTCCGCATCGAACCTATAAAGCCAACCATAGAATATGTCCAGACAGCATATTCCTTGGCCCTCCTGCGCCCACGAGAAAGACTCTCCGGAATAGCGCACGGAATCCAACTGAAGCTGTTCCAGCCGCACACTGTTATAAGCGGGAGCACCATCACTTACAATCCTGCGCATTGAATCATAAACGTTATCACCGTCGGCGCACGAACCCAACAGCAAGACTAACGCCAATATGGAAGCTGCCGATGGCAGCCTCCATACGCTAAAGTATCCTCTTACCATTCTTTTCATTGTTTTTAAAGATATTAACGCAAAAAATGACTTAGATGCCTAAATTTGGCATATCATATCTCAGAATCTTCTCAGAATAACTCTCCACCACAAAAATCGCATTGTTTTCTGTGTCAATATCAAATAGTAATGCTTTGACAGGTAACTTAATCTCAACCAAAGGCTCACCTGTCCAACTGAACAAATGAATAGAGGGTGGGGAGCAGACTCCTTGTTCAAAATCGTCCATTTTCGCTCCTACATAAAGAGCCGCAAAAAAGTCTTTGTATGGATGCACGTCATAGTAGGCCCTTGGAGTCAGATCAACACCCTGTCTTTCAATGTCACCGATGCTTTGAAGCCTTTCCCCCAAAGCCAACGTCTTCGCAAACCCTTTACTCGTGGCATCGAATGAATATAGTTGAATGACATTAAAATAGGAACTTACTTCTGCCACTGTTCTTCTTTCATCGTCTATGGCAAAAGAAGACGAAAGAAGGTTCTGTTCTGAAGATGAGATCTCATTAAGATAATCCATCGAAGCCGTATGACATTCTCTTCCCAAAGAATCCACCAAAAGTCTTTCAAATCCACTGCCATCAGCCTTGGACCTACGACACAGAAAACAGTTTGGAGAAACGTAGAAATAACGGGAGCCAGATCTTGTTGAAAGAGAACGCGACAAGTATCTATAGGCATTTGAAAGGGAATCCTGCGAAACATCAAGCTCAATAAATGACCCTGCATAGTCATAAACTCCGGCCTTACATCCACCATCTTTTTCATAAAAACTCATCCAGGAGATATAGGGACGATAAAGGACTTCTCCAGGACCGGAGCCAATCATCAAGAAGGTGTTTGTCACTTTGGTTTCTTTTCCTAAAGTCACGGTTGACAAGCACCCCTTGGGGGCGGCACAAGACACTAAAAGATAGTTCCCGAAACTCTTGACCCCGTGAATTCCTATTAGCTCCACATCCAATGTATCAGCCTTTCCTAACACATACTTATTTGGAAAGTTCCGCACAAAACTTACATCGTCGAATGCAAAATAGTCCTTATGTTCACACGATGTCAGAATTAACACCAATGCGGTAAGTATAAATAAAATCTTTCTCTTTTTTATACATTAATGTTTTGTTTATTTTTTAAGACCTTTTCAAATACTTTATACAGTTTTTTCCCGTGCAGCGGATTCCCGACAAAAACCGGATGGGCATCATTTCCTAGCAGGAAACTATGAAATCTCCGATCCGATGGAAAATCCTTATTGATTCTGTAAAAGTCTCCATACAAATCGACATATACCGGAAAAGGAAATTTCAGTTCTCTAATTTGATCTTGAACATCCAACTGATCATCTTCTGAAAGAGAAAACAGAACCACGACTTTGCATTTCCCCGATTGCTCGATATCAACAAATCCTAGCAAATCATCTTTCAAATGGTCTATCGCGCAAGATGAACACTCATCGTTTCCGTAAAAGAACACCATCGTAGAGTTACTCATTGTAATTGTTACTGGACTAATGGAGCCACACTTAATTTCCTGCAACTCCGATGGCAATGTTATTACTTGCGCCATAAATGACTTCATCTGCCTACGAAGCTCCCAGTCCCCACAACTAACGAGAACTGTGCAACATAATAACAGCCCTAAAAATATCTTTGATAGCCGATTCATATATAACAATTTAACTTACGAGTACTCTCCATCAATTCTTATCGACTTAAGGTATTCGATTTGTTATTCCCAAATTAAGTAATCTGGCAAGGGACATTCGTTGATAGACTCGGATATACGGTCCAAAAAATACATCTTTCCTTTTGAATGATCAATGTCAAACGATGAAGCAGGGAAAGGCACCAACAGTTCACAGATTGGATCTCCGTTCCAAGAGAAAAACTGAAGTCGGGGCAGTTTTTCTTCTTTATACTGTTCTTCTTCAGTGGCATCATAATACAAGGCAGCAAAATAACTATCATAAGCATTTATATGTACATATTGATCTCTTATCAGATCATCTCTCTCCGCTGCCAACTGTTCAATAGACATCAAATGCTTTCCAATAATGATTGTCCGAGCGAAATCGTCATACAATGAATACAACTGTATTGAATTCTGCTGAAGTCCTGCCTCCACCACAAGTTGACGCTCTGAATCAAATGCCACTAATGTTGACAGAACATTAATATCATCTGGATTCTTTACGCTAACCTTATTCAGAAACTTGAGGTGCTCAGGTACGTCATTAACCCCATTCACATTTAATAAAGATCTGATTCTGCTTTTGAAATCATCCGCAGCAGAAGTTATCAAAAACAGGGAATCGTTGCAATAATAAGCACGCGGAATCTCTAGCGGGGCTCTTTCAATAATCAGGTCAAACACCGTATGCTCCTGTTTGAAAGACTCCGATAAATCAATGCGAATCAGATTATTCTGTCCATCAAAAGTATAAGAATAAAGTTTATCACCAAAGGTCCTGAGACCAAGAGCTCCAAAACTTTTAGCACCTCTTAACTCACCGTTCGCCCTTCCCTTTTTTAAGGCGTTACCGATAAAGGCACCATCATCCAAACTATAAGCTGATATATACTTATCCTTATCCGAAGATGAAGCCAACAGCAAAAATCTATTTTTGACTGCGATATCTATCACGCCTACAGCTTCTACTGAAAAACTTCTACATTCTGAAAGAGAATCATTTTTAGGAAAATTCTCTACGACAATTCTATGAGGAAAAGAAACTGTCGTGGTAGATTTATTCTCACAAGAAGTTAATATTACTCCTATAATAGCAATAGATTTGTACCAATATTTCATTTCTTACATATGTCAGGTAATGCCCAAAAAGATGCCTTATGATCGTATTACATACTGCAATTTCCACAATCTCGGACAGAATAGCCTTCCTTATAAAAATAATCATTATGACAAGTAAGAATGCCTGACGAACTCTCCTCGTTCGACAAAGCCTCTACATTCGCATTAAACAAAACATAAGGATCATTAACGATAAGTTTACTTGTCACAAATAATCCACCAATAAAAAGGATGGAAACAAATGAAATCAAACAATACTTTTTCATATTAGTGCTTTTTAGAATAACATATTCTTGTACAATTATACATCACACATCAAATGAGATCCTCTCAGGTCTCTCCTTACGACTTTAGATATTCAATACTGTACTCCCGAATATGGTCTTCCTCATCAACCGTCAATAAGGATCCGGTCTTACTGTCGATGTCATATTTGGTAATATTCGAAGGCAATGGTATTCGGAACAATGGACTGCCATCCCAGGCATAGCCGTGGATTTCCTTTGTCGTCCCACTCGCACGTTCATCGGTGTACATAACAGAGAAGTAACTATCATTCAATGACAAGCCTGTATGATAAGTGCATAATTGAGGCGACTGCTTTTCAAGGACACGGATGTCAGGCATAGTCTTTCCATAGCACAATGTGTAACCGCCATCGCCCTCAACAGGATATACCTGAACAAGATTCAACAGACACATCGCCTCAACAATAAGATGACGAGAGCTGTTATAACCAACTGTTCCTGAAAACAAATTAATATTATAGCCATCATTATTGCTTATCTGACAGGAGTTTAACTTGAGCATTGGCTGGCTCATACTTTCTGTTCCTTCGACATTCCGGACATAACGTTCCAAACAAGTGCCATTCTGAACCATTCGCTTCATAAAGCAACGGGATCCGTCCAAAGGCAGCGCCGTGAAGAGTTCCTCCCCGCTTTTAAACTCACGTTCTTTTAAAACAAGATCTTTATTCATAATGGACTCTGAAAGATTCACCTCTACAAGACGGTCAGAATACCGATCCACAAAACGCATCATATATGAACCAGATTCGTTATCCAGGCTCAGAGAACTTCCGAATAATGGAAATAACAATTCTTTCGGTCCTCGTCCCTTGGTGAAAAAGTCTCCTTTGCGCTCCAGACAATGGCGATCGTACAAGTGAAGCAACCGGTCCGTCCCCAAAGTCGTGACAACCAACAAAGAGTCGCAATAACGGGTTCCGATAATCCCCATCAAGTCAAGATCTATTTCCCTTGGCTTGAGTCCGGAAAGAGAAATCTCATAGAAATCACTTTCCTCCACTGTGACAACCTTATCCAACGAAGGGCAGTATGAATCACTACAACCAGTGGCCAATAGTAATATGGCCAACATAATAGCATAAATTGATCTCATTTGTTATTATCAAATTACAAGTTTATTTGAGGCATCTTCTTTACGGCTTTCCATCGCCCCAAGCGCTATTCCCACAAATATCGGAAAAATATTTCCACAAATACCGGTTTTTTTACATCTTTGCATCCAACCACCAGTACTCATACGCAACGTTCACCAAGCCGCAAGATAGCTGCAAGGCAAAGCCTAAAGCAGATAATACAGCGTTCTTAACAAACTACTTATTAAATGGTTAGAACACCATACGGTAACTTATTTCAGCTTGTACAACACCAAAATCGGATTCGAATCTTCCGTCACATCCGGAACCAATGTCCGCAACTCGTCGTAATAAATCGGGTTGTGCTTACTTGGATAAATAGAATATACCAATTCTTCGTTAGCCGTCACACACAAGAGAGACGAAAAATCCACAAGCAAATCCGAAACATTCAAGTAAGAAAATACCTCAACCGCTGATGTCTTAAGGTCTAAAACACCATAATAGGCGGAGACATATTTATCCTGGACGGTCGACGAGAACCGGAAAAAGCAATACTTGTCAGACAGCCGGATATTGTTCAAACCTCCCAAATAAGAGCCCGAACCAACTAAAGCATCATATTCCTCGCAGGACATATTCATTATTTTTGAATATGGCAATGTCCGCTCTCCGAAATCAAATTCAATGTAAGGGCGCGCTTCCGTTCCCTCCAGTGAATACAGGACGTTTGATAGAGGGAAGTAGAAATATTCCTTCCCGGCCCAAGAGGTGAAGCCTGAAGTCAAAGACACCGGGAAAGGCTCCTTTGTCGGGAAAAAGCCTTTCAAAAGGTGATCCATTTCTTCATTGACAAGAATGAGGCTGTTATTGTCAGGATTCTTAAGGTAGGAATAATAAAGCCAGAAGCCATTCCTTGTCCTTGCGAAGACGTTCGAGCTGAAACCTGTCGCAACCTCTTTCAAGAGCTCGCCGGTCAGGTCATATTCAAGCATCACCTGCTTGACCCTATCCCAAATCCAGACCGTTCCGTTTTCTTTGTCAAAGCACATATCATCAAGCGAGACATATTCTTTTGGTCCATTGCCCAGACACCCGATCCTGCGGATAAACTTGCCATCAGTCCCAAACAGCCAGACAGCGCGCATCCGTTTGTCCAGAATCACTATGTGGTTGTCGTCCATCTCAAGTTTGTCAATCTCGCCAACGAGTGCGTCGCCGACAGTCTCAAGGGGAATGACTTTCTCGAGATCAGCTATTTGGTCAACATCGAAACATTTATTGGATTCCGAGACATCGACTTTCGCAACGATTTCAGCAGGAGTCACAGCCTTTTGCTGACCTTCCCTACAGGACGGCAGCAAAACAATCAGAATTAGAATCGCTGATAGTGATAGTACCTTTAATCCGTTCAGTTTCATATAGTGTAGATTTTGGGCTACAAAGTTCGGTAGAAAAGTTGGTTATACAATGAAAAATAGTTTCACTTTTGACAAATATAATTCCCTAATCCTTAATTAGTTTAAAGTGGGTTGAAATTCATCTTCTCATTTTTACGCCAATTAAGACACTAATTATCAATCACTTAACCAAAAGTATAAAGCATCGCATTCAGGTGTGTAAATCTGTTCGCACCTGGAGTACCAACTCGATCATTGTCAAGCGCATGCGGTTCCAGGTGCGCGGAGTTTTTCACACCTGGAAGTCTTAGGTGCCAATAGAACGCCCTGTAGCGAAACCACCAACTCTCAGGTGTGCAAATCTGTTCGCACCTGGAGTGTAGCGAAACCACCAACTCTCAGGTGTGCGAATCCGCTCGCACCTGGAGTGCCAACTCTATCACTGTCAATCGGATGCGATTCCAGGTGCGCATGGTTTCTCACAACCAACCGCGGGTCCGAACTCATATCATATGATAAAACAGAAGAACCAGAGAACCGCTGTCAAGAGCATTCTCGGCATCCTCACCGGCCTTCTGGAAGCCTGTGGAGACGATAAAGTCATACATATCCCTGTCCTCAAGCACACTCACGAAAGAATCGGCATAGCTGCAAACTGGTTTCAGCATACAGTTCCGGCCTCCATTTTCCGGATTGGAGACAAAACCATTTGTGTTTGAGCCATAAAGGCAATAACCGCCACCGGCATCTTTTGTCGTGATGTCACAAAAAAGATAATCTCCGCAAACAATCGGCACAGAGCCCAAATGCGTGAAGCTGTTTATTAGGGACACATCATTCTTGTCTTTACGGGATGCTTTATTCTCGAAATCAATCCCGACTGTTTCAATGATCTCACCATTGCCGCGATCCAGAACATAATATGCGTCGTTGCCGTAGTAGCAGAACAAGATCTTGTCCCTGTAAGTGGAGAAAAAACGACCATAGCCGAAGGCATCTGAGCCTTCTTTTTCGCCATAGCCAAGCATCTGTATTTTGATATTCAAATCATTGTCTGTCACAAACAAGCGATATGGCGGTTGCTCTTTTGACAATTTTCCGCCCGCGGTGACAAACGCAAAAATAAGGTCGCCATTTGACAGCGCCTCAACGTCCCAAGCGACTATAGGCATCTCTCTGGATGCTTTATATTCCCCCGTCAACGGATCATAGGCAAGCAACTTCTTGCCGATATTGTCCAAAACGTAAAGGTTATCAGAGTCCACCGTGAAACTTTTGACCTCAAGATATTCACCAGGCCCTCTGCCCTGCCTGTCAAGAACGAAACAAAGCTTGCCGTTCATATCATAGGCCAGAATCTTCCGGGAGCTATAGTCAGCGATATAAATCAGATCATTATAAAAAGCCACCTTATCCACAGAGCCCAGCAACGTGTTGTCTCCCGCCTCCAATGGAAGAAAAGTAACCTCTTTGACATATTCAGGAATATCCGGCCGTATCTGCGACTCCCTGCATTCAATGGTCCTGTCAACCGCACAGTCACTCTTTGTGCCTTTGCACGACACAACCATCAACAGACTTAGTAATATTATTGCCCCTTGTCTCATCATCCAGTTTTCAAGCAGCATATTCAAAATCGTCTTTAGTCGTTGCTAAGTTAGATATAATTCTCGAGAAAAACATTATCTTTGCCGGACAGCCAAAACGTTTTGTTATGAACAGACAACTTACCACAATCTTGACCTTGGGCATTTTGGCTTCCATGGCGATCGGATGCACCGGTCATAAGGTGAATGCGGACGGCAATGTGGCCGTGGAGCTCAACAACACCATCAATCCTTTGGCGGAAAACATTTCCTCAATCGAGTTGATACCATTGGAAACAGACAGCGAGCATCTGGTCGGCGGCGTCACAGACCTGACCATCGCCGGGGATTCCTATATCGTGATGGATCTGATCAACAACAACATATTCCGCTATTCCGCTGACGGAAAATTCCTTGGGCGCATCGGACAGAAAGGCAACGGGCCCGAGGAGTATATTCGAATAAATGACATCCAGTACCGTGACGGAACCTTTGCGTCTTTTCAACCCCTTCGAAACTTCAAAGATTCTCATTGGACGGGAATATGATCGACTCGAAGATATTCCCGGAAATGGATCTTGGATCAATGTCTTGGCTGACGGATGAAGGCGTGCTGACATATTACGGTTATGGAGCAGGATTCCTATTATGGCCTGCTGAGCGGCGGTGACTGGCATTGGTTCAGCGCTGGCAAACCTGGTCAGGATGTGTTCGCCGGTTCATTCAAGGAGATGAAAGACGGTATCATCTACTGTCTTCTGGAACCAGCCACGATCAGCACGTTCCCGTCCTCCCTCAAGAAACGCCTCAGCAATCCTGAGATCCTGAACAACATAAACGAAGAGGACAACTGCGTCATCGCAAAGCTTTATCTTACGAAATAACAGCCACGTCTGAAACCACTGAAACATGGATGCGATAATTCATTACCGCTTCCATGGTGGTTGATGAAAACAATAATGGTTAGTTGGTTATCACGGACTATTCGTCCTCATAGACATCACCGGTCAGGAACGAGGTTGTGAAGACACGTCCCGACTCCGTGGTAATGTTCATCGTGTAGCAAGAATTGGAAGACACAGGCATCATCATCACCCCTGCGGCACTGCTGCCGGAATATTCATAAGTCTCGCCCGTCGTCATATTGTCCAGCGTGACAAACACGTTTCCAAGGTTAGACTTGAAGGACAGCTCTACCATATTCGTCAAGGTGTGGTAGTAACCGTCTATAGGGCATTGCGCCAAAGAACGGTTCGTGGACGAGGATGGCTTTGTGTTTTCCAGGACGATCAACACAACAAGCGTCTCGTCCTTACTCTTACACGGAGAATACGTTTGACTGATGAAAGTCAGCGCGAGCAGCGCAAATAAAACTTTTCGCATAATTGGTTTTATATTTGGTTTTCGCAAAGGTCGCAAGAAAGAGCATTATTTCAATGAAAAAAAGTATTAACAGCCGCCATCAGTATATTATTAAGACACAATGAATTAAGCCTGTGTTAAAGTCAAGAATCTCAACACGTGCGCATATCGGGCTCAATTTCAGACAGTTATACTGGCAGGAAAGAATAATGGATTCCTGAACAAATTAAATATCAGACTTTTACGTTTGTCAACCTATAAAGTCAAGGTAAAAATCCTTGTTCTCAGAGACGATTTCGGAGATCTTGGCCCTCATACGAGCCCGTTTCGTATAGACACTCTGCACCGTGTAGCCCATGATGCGGGCGATGGTCTTGGCATCAAATCCGAGGATATTCAGTGCGATGAAACGGAACTCATTGTCTGTAGCGTCCGGCAAATCCGCTCGCAGCTTCCCCATGATTCCGTCCAGATTCTCGTCTATCATCCGCTCCAGTTTCTTCTGGTTGCAATCATCAATCACACTGACAAGCCTCTTCACCTTCGCATAGATTCTCTCCTTCTCCTTTCCGCTTCCTGCCGTCTCCCAATATTCCACACATAGATCATTCAATTGGCTGTACTGACGCTTGTAGGTTGAAACATACTTCCTCCTGAGATTCCTCAAGGCAAGTTCCTTGTCCGACAAAGCATCGTGCTCCTTGGAAAGCCTGGAGCTTACCTCCTCGTTGATCATGGACATCTCGCTCATCCGCCTCGCCCACTTTCGTTTGCCGTGCATATAGACCGTGATGACAACAAACAGGCCGATCACCGAAAGCAAAACGACAATCCATCTGACAAGAATCTGCATGTCATGGTCTTTTTCCATCATTTCTGACTTGGTCTTGAAATAATCCGACTGCGCTTGAGTGACGGATTGGTTCAAAGTGGCGTTCAATGATTCTTCCTGCAAGATCACAGACTGTTCGAGCATATTCAAAGCCTCCTGAAACTTTCTCCGATGTTTGAGCACACGGTACTTCCAAATCATTAACGGAACAGAGCCGTTCACTCTCTCCTCCAATTGGGAAAAGATGCTGTCCGCCGCACGATGGCAGCCTATATTGTCCAAGGCATAAGCAAAAGAGGCATAATCAATCGCGGAAGGTTTCCCACCATATTCATCAACCGCTTTCTGAAATATCGCCACGCTTTGCCTCGGATTTGGCTCCGGACGGAAAAGAGAGTATCTGGCGATATTGAACAAATGTTCAGCCAAGACCGCGGTGTCATGCGGAGGACTGGAAAGGAATATCGAATAAAGGCTGTCCGATTTGTCCCAGTCCTTGCAATCCGCATAGTAAGAAGCCAGACGTCCTGTCGTTATCCAAGTCCTGCAGGAATCACCCGCCTCACTGAAACACTCAAGAGCCTCTTTTGAATATCTGATCTTTTCGGGGAAATTGTTGTTCTGCGCATATACATCCGAAATGGCGGAGGAAATCAAGCCTCTGAAGACAATATCGACAGAACCCATTGAATATTCCTTCGCCTGCATATAGCATTTGACCGCGGAGAGATAATCGCATCCATTATAGTAAAGTCTGCCAAGATAATAGTACGACATCATCCGATCGGTGTCAGAGCCGTGGCGATCATAATATCTGACCGCCAGGCTGAGGACACTGATGTCAGCCGTGTCGATACAGTTTCTATCCAGCGCCATCGCATAAAGCAGGGAGAATCTTGCGCGACTCGATTCCGGCCTCAATCTCAACGTGTCCACAGACCCAAGCACAGACAGCGAGCTGTCCGGCCTTGTCCAGATAAGGTTTTCCGCAACGTCCAACGCATAGTCTGTCTCCTTGCCTGAGCATGAAGAAAAAGCAACCACGGCAAATGCGGACACAACAAAAGTGTTGAATATCCTGAATAGTTTCATGGTGCGAAAATATGAAAATATCCAGGAGAGGAATTGCAACCAAAGGTTATTGGCTACAAGTTCAAGTTTCAACGAAATAAAAAATCCGGTCACTTCGAGATGTTCAGTGACCGGATAACTTTATGACCTGCCTGTTAATATGGGCTGAAATCAGAAGGAATAGGCTCCAGGGCCGATGCTGTGGATCTCGTAGCTGGAGTCGTCCTGCGGGTCAAGGATGGCGACATCCGTGTTTTTCGGGACATAGACCGTGGCGTGGGTTCCAAAAGGGATCCGGCCTTCCATGCGTACCTTGTCACCGTCCACCGTGACTTTGGAGACCAACATTCCGTAAGGAGTCGCCGTCGTGTAGGAGACTTCGCCCAGCTCACGGACTGGAACCGGACGGATGATGATGTGCTTGTAGCCAGGCTCTTCCGGATCAGTGCGCACTCCCGCAAGCATCCTGTAGAACCAGACGAGACCGCCACCGAACATCGGATGGTTGCGCGAATCGTTGCCGTTCCACTGCTCCCACGTGGTTGTCGCACCCTGCTCAAGCCACCATCCGAAGCTCGGGAAGTCCTTTTGGTTGAGGAGCGTCCAAG
>ERZ779898.835-NODE-835-length-12326-cov-10.973352_pt1 | contig 12326 bp, 8 predicted proteins | sample MGYA00511902_ERZ779898 | MGnify/ENA primary metagenome ERZ779898 (study PRJEB29588, sample SAMEA2144588) | human gut metagenome | biome: human gut; feature: human-associated habitat; material: faeces | place: Denmark | collected 2008/2010 ...
ACTGCTTCCATTTCAGATACCTTTCCATCCATTTCCGTACAAGCCTATGACTTATGATTCTATCACATATTTTGCTATATTTCCATTCCCCTTTTTTACTAAAAATATGGTATACTATATTTTGGATGTTTTTGGAATTTACAGAAGTGAAAAAAGAACACTATGAAAGGAACCATTCCCTATGAAATATGACATCATTATTATCGGTGCCGGCCCCGGCGGTATCTTCTCCGCTTACGAGCTGGTACAGCAGAATCCCGACCTGAAGATCGCCGTCTTCGAAGCCGGTCATCCTCTGGAGAAGCGCCACTGTCCCATCGATGGAGATAAGATCAAGAGCTGCATTAACTGCAAGAGCTGTTCCATTATGAGCGGTTTCGGCGGTGCAGGTGCTTTTTCCGACGGAAAATACAACATCACCAACGCTTTCGGCGGTACGTTGTATGAATACATCGGCAAAAATCAAGCCATCGATCTCATGAAATACGTGGATGACATCAATATGAAATTCGGTGGAGAGGGCACCAAACTGTATTCCACCGCAGGTACCTCTTTTAAAAAGCTCTGCATGCAGAACAAGCTGACCCTCTTAGATGCTTCCGTCCGTCACTTAGGTACCGATATCAACTTTATCGTGCTGGAGAATCTGTACGCAGAACTCAAAGATAAAGTGACTTTCTATTTCGATACTCCGGTAAAAACTGTGGAAGCACTGGATCCGGGATATCGCATCAGCTGCGAGGACGCCTCCTACGAGTGTGACCAATGCATCATCTCCGTAGGCCGCAGCGGCAGCAAATGGATGGAACAGATCTGTAAGGATCTGGATATCAACACCAAGTCCAATCGTGTGGATATCGGTGTCCGTGTGGAGCTTCCCGCTGTCATCTTCTCTCATCTGACCGATGAACTGTATGAGAGCAAGATCGTATACCGAACCGAGAAATTCGAAGATTCCGTGCGTACCTTCTGTATGAATCCGCACGGTATCGTAGTAAATGAGAATACCAACGGCATCGTCACCGTCAACGGCCACAGCTACGAAGGTGCCGACAAACAGACCGAGAATACCAACTTTGCACTGTTAGTCGCCAAGCATTTCTCCGAACCCTTCAAGGACAGTAACGGCTACGGCGAAAGCATCGCCCGTCTCTCCAATATGCTGGGCGGTGGTGTCATCGTGCAGCGCTTCGGTGATCTGGTAAGAGGACGCCGCAGTAACGCAAAACGTATTGCCGAAGGCATGGTAGAACCGACCCTGTCCGCTACTCCCGGCGATTTAAGTCTGGTACTTCCCAAGCGTATCTTAGACGGCATCATTGAAATGATCTACGCTTTGGACAAGATCGCACCCGGTACCGCCAATGACGACACTCTGCTCTACGGTGTGGAGGTGAAATTCTATAACATGGAAGTAGAACTGGACGAGCACCTGGAAAGCTGTCATAAGGGATTATATATCATCGGCGACGGCAGTGGCGTGACCCATTCCCTATCCCATGCATCTGCCAGCGGCGTCTATGTAGCAAGACAGATCGTCAAAGGCAATGAATAATAATGAAAGATGAAACGCTAAAAAAGGAAGGTATATTCTATGGCACAGACAGTTAAGATCATCTCTGACAGTACCTGCGATCTGTCAAAAGATTTATTGGAAAAATATGACATTTCCATCCTGCCCCTGCACATCCTGTTAGGGGAGACAGAGTATCGTGATGGTGTGGACATTACCCCGGAAGAGATCTTCCGATGGTCCGATGAAAATAAGACCACACCGAAGACCTCTGCACCTTCCATGACCGAGGCCATGGAAGTGATGAAGCCATTTCTGGATGAAGGCCGTGAGATCATCTGTTTCTCTATTTCCGACAGCATGTCCACCTCCGGCAATGTCATGCGTCTGGCTGCGGAAGAACTGGAAGCTTCTGATAAAGTAACTGTGATCAATTCCGCCAACCTGTCTACCGGCATCGGTCTGCAGGTAATACAGGCTGCCATTTTATCCGCAGAGGGGAAAACCAGAGCCCAGATCACTGCTGCCATCGAAGAGATCCGCCCCAGAGTACGTGCCAGCTTCACCGTAGATACTCTGACCTACCTCTACCGTGGAGGAAGATGTAATGCTGTCGCAGCTCTGGCAGGCACCATGTTAAAGCTTCATCCCAGGATCGTAGTCGAAGACGGCGCCATGGATGCCTCCAAAAAATATCGTGGTAAGCTGAGTTCTGTCATTCTGTCCTACACAAAAGATATGGAAGATGACCTGAAAAATGCGGTTCCCGACAGAGTCTTCATCACGCACTCCGGCTGTGATCGTGAAATTGTAGAGTCGGTTCGTTCCTATCTGGAGAGCCTCGGTATTTTCAACGAAATACTGGAGACCAGAGCCGGCGGTGTCATATCCAGCCACTGCGGACCCGGTACACTGGGCGTTCTATTTATCGAGAAATGATATTGTTAGAGCAAATGAATTAGAAAGAGGTATTTATGATCCGTTTTATATTCGTTGTATTATTTGTTGTATTATTCCTGATCCTGTCCACTCCGCTTATGCTGGTGGAATGGATCATTGGCAAGTTCAATCCGGGGCTGAAGGACAAAAGTTCCCTGGCCATTGTCAACTGGGCATTCCGTCAGGTGATCCGCCTGGCGGGTACCAAAGTGATCGCCATCGGTGAAGAAAATATTCCCACCGATACTGCAGTACTGTATGTGGGCAATCACCGCAGCTTTTTCGATGTGGTCCTGACCTACGTCCGCGTTCCCAGACCTACCGGCTACGTTGCGAAAAAAGAAATGCTGAAATGGCCCCTGTTAAATATCTGGATGAAGGATCTGCACTGTCTTTTCCTGGACCGCCAGGATATCAAGGCCGGGCTGAAAACGATCCTGGCTGCCATTGATAAGGTGAAAAACGGTATTTCTATCTGTATTTTCCCCGAAGGTACCCGGAATAAGACCAAGGATACTTTCCTCCCTTTCCATGAAGGCAGCTTCAAGATCGCCGAAAAAGGCAATGTTCCCATCATTCCCATGACCATTGTGAACTCTGCCGCTATTTTCGAAGACCATTTTCCCAAAATAAAAAAGGCCACCGTAGTCATTGAATACGGTAAGCCCATTTATATGAAGGATCTGGACAAGGAGACCCGCAAGAGCATGGGCACCTATGTACAGAATATAATCTCCGAGACCTATTTCAAAAACAAAGAACTGATCTAATATCTAATGTTTTCCGGTGAGGGAGACCTGTTGGGCGATCAGAAGAAGATAATCCGACGTTTTTCCCTCTTCCGGATAATAGCACACGGAATCTCTGTTTCTGCCCATCAGATAATGTAAAAAATCTTCCAATATCTCCGTATACTGATAACTGTATAAGATATAATTGGCACAGGCCAGTTCCTCCGCCCGCTTCAGCAGATCTTCCGTACCGTTGTTGACGGAAGTCACGGCGTCGATCATTTTACCGGAACGTTTTGCCAGTTCCTCTCCCTGATCTCTGATACCTTCCATGAATGCTGTGCACAGATCAATATCCACCGACTGTCTGGTAGCCAGATATGTCATGGAACCGTAGAGATATGCAGTTTCCTCCAGATAGCTTGTATTATCTTCGAAAAATTCCTTATACTCCAAAATCTGCGAACGATAGGAAGGAAGTCCCGCAGCCCGGTACAGTTCCGTCAAAGCCATGAATTTCTCCGCATCTCTGCCGGATGCTGCTGCCAGCTTTGTGTAGATTGCGGATGCGTGCTGAAGACATTGCGTTGCATATTGTACATCATATTTCTGATACAGATAACTGAATTTTGCCAGGACAGCCACATACGTCATGGTATCCGGCTCCTTATCCTCTGTCTCATTGACGGTTTTTTCCAGCCAGTCCGCAATATATTCCAGCATATCCGGAATCTCATTCCGATTATCGTCCGTAAAAACTTCCGAATACCATTCGCATGCCTCCAGCAGTGTCAGGATCTCATCCTCTGTAATGCTGCGCTCCCGGCAGCTTTCATGCACCCTTTCGCACAATGCTTTAAACAATTCCTCATAATACCTCTCCTTGATGGAAAAAGAGAGCGACTGCCCCACCCGGTCGCATTCCAGATAAAAGCTTCCCTCGCTGGTATATTCCGTAAAATCCACTATTCCGATGTATAATTGCAGATCCTCGTTGTACTCCGGCTGCTTTACCTTCCCCCGATATACGATCTCTCCGGACTCTTTATCGATCAGCCGGAAACTTTCCACCGGTTCCCGGCTTTTGACGATTGCCTGCTTTTCTCCGTCTCCTGCATACCCCTGCTGATCCACCAGTACATTAGGAGTAAGTGTCGGAATGGTATAATTGATTATCGGGGTATTTTCCATTGCCATATCCGCAATACTGACATGTCCCGTCTCGGCAGAGGTATTGCCACAGGCGGTATTCCCTATGATATTCACGATGAACAGCAGCGACACTATTGCTGCATATTTCCTGTTGTATTTCAAATTGGTCCTCCGCTCAATCTCCCGGGAGATTACAGTACACGATTTTTCCATTGATAATAGTATAAACGGTCCACATGAAAATTTCCATAGGTATTCTGTATATACATCAGTGGAACAATGCCTCCCCGTTTACCGGATCCCCATTATGCGTCAGGGCAAAATACACATTGCTCCCCTCAGCACTGTAATATTTTGTAGGCGCTGCTACACTGCCGATAGTTTCACCCGGATTCACATAAGCATTTTCCTTGACGGTAATCTCCGCCAGTTGTCCGTAAGTGGCCTCATAGCCGTCTCCCAGATCCAGCGTCACCGCCTTACCGATCTCCTCATTTTCAAAAATCGAAGTTACTTTTCCCTGCGCACAGGCGGTTACCGTCATGCCTTCTTCCGCGGAAAAGATCGTAGCGGGATTGTACTTGTACTGATCCAGTGTGGCAAAGTAAATGCTCTTGTCCATAGAGTAATGCATCAGAATATCACTCTGTACCGGTTTCTGCATTCCATCGCTTTCCGTAAAATGCAGGGTTTTCTCTACTGTCAGCTCCGGCATCTGCTGCTCTGCCTCCGCAGCCTCCTGTAAGGTCTCCTGATCTGTCAGTCCCGGGATCTCCACATGGCCGGAGCCCACCTCCTGGGGAAGATAATCCAGATCATCCTCCGTGACCGGTGCTACCGCGATCTCATTTCCGGCTGTGTTATTCGCGGTCAGTTCCGGAATATTCTCTTCCTCCTTCAGCAAATGCTCCTCATTATATTCGGATATTTCCTGCATTTTGTCATCCGCATTGTTTTCAAGTGCAGTGAAGTCCAAGGTATAGCCATCATCCTTGGACTCCACATTCTGCCCCTTCATATAGACCCCCGTCATGGTCAACGCTGCCAGAACAAAGGCCGAAGAGGCCAACATTATAATACGCTCTTTATGAATACCGCTTTTTTTATTTCTTCTCATATCCGCATCCTTCCTGTTCCCTGAACCAACTTTCTGCTATACAATCGTTTCAACCACTTTCCCTGGTTTATCCTATAGTCTTGCCCGATTCGAAGGTTTTATTCAGGATGCATTTTCCATTGATCTTTATTGGTGTTACGCTTTTTGGGCATAAGCTGCCATGTCTACATGCTGCACAGTACCCACATTTCCGTTTTCATATAAGAAAATACCGGTCTTACGGATCGCTCCGTTCGTTGCATTGGCTTCTGTCGCACCGCCCTGGGCCGTTCTGTCTCCCTGTAAGGTAAAATCTGTGGAAACATTTTGCAGACAGATTGCACCGACACCCTTGTCGGAAAGTTTGTACAATACGTCATTGCCCTTTTCATCTTTGCACCAGATTTTTAATTTTGACCAGATGGAATCATTCTCATCGATCCAGCCGTTGCCGTCCTCATCATACCGTGCCAGGTCCGCAAATCCGTCACCGTTCCCGGTTCCGAACAGTTCACTGCCGTCATTGATGATGCCATCTTCGTTTTTATCCAGTGCAAGATAACCGCTGCCCTTTAACATAGAGATCTCTTCTTCCTCACCGTCGGCATCCAGGTCAAAATAAAAGGTCTGATCCGACAGCTCCGTCGCATCGGTATCCAGATTGATCACCAGCGGATCATATAGGGCAAACTGCGCTACATTCAGTTCTTCTCTGTAGTATTCCTCACACCTGCGGCTCATATTTACATTGACATTAAAATTGATCTCTCTGCCATCCTTGGTACGCACGGTTCCCACGGTAGAGAAGCTGGTGTCCTCCTGCTCTATGCTCCAGCTCTCTCCCACGTAGTTCAATACTTTTACACGGGACGTCACCTGAGGAAATACATCCGATGCGGGTGTTGCCATAGCTGTTTCCTGCGTGCCGCCACTCCAACCGTTTTCCTGCATCCAGTCATGCAGAGTACTGTTCCGGGATGGGAACAATAAATCAAAAATATAGCGTACCGTATATTCCCGGATGGTGGACAGCGTCTGTTCACTGGCGCTGCTTCGCATATTCCATCTCGCGGAGGACACCAGAAAACGGCTCTGCCAGTCTTTTGCGGTCATTGCAGTATTCTCTGCGGTATTCTCCTGTTCCCCGGTGTTCTGTGCTGTATCCTCTCCTTCCGGTGTCTTCTGTCCCTTCGTGGATACATCTGTCAGCCCTGTCTGATAATCCGTTATCTCAAAGCGTCTGACGCTTGTCTTAGAAGTATGATAACTTCTGGCGGAATCCATTCCTATGCTTGCGGAATCAATTCTCAAATCTGTAATTTTCTCCTTTCCCCGACCTCACCATACAGGGCGCGCTTCCTGTAAAGCTTAATCGTTCGCTACCACATGTGATATTGCATGGCTGAACGGTTAAGTCAAAAAAATGGTAACAGAACAGAATATTTTAATATTATTCTATCCGATTACCATCCGTGGTGTCGTTATCAAACTATATAAAAAATAAGTAGCAGGAAGTGACCGGCCTTGTCACCTCTCTGCTACTTATATCGTCCATATAGGGCGTTTTGTTTAGTCTGAATTTATTGCTGTGTGGGTGCAGCAGGTGCACCGGGTGCGGGAGGTACCGGTTTCCCGGCTGCTTTCAGCTTCGCGGCGATCATGCCGGCTACCATCTCTCTGGTAACCACGATATTGCCACCGAAGGGATTGATGACAAATCCCAGGGCCGGACTGCTATTGCCCTGTGCATCCTTGCGCAGCAACATTCCCGCATAATCGTCAAAATTCATAGCGAACGTCTGCTGGTTCTCTTCGTCCTTCCACTTTTTTAATTCCATCCAGTCTGTGAAAGCCATGAAGAATTTCCGTCCGTCCTCTGTAGATAACATGGGGAACTGGACTTTTGCATCACGGGGAATTCTCACCTGTCCCTTTTCATCCGGCTGGGGCACAGGATCGATCACTACCGGAGCCAGGAACTTTGCTTTCTGAAGCTCCTCCAGGAACATCTGTCTGTGTTCCGGTGTATCTTCTGCTTTTAATAATTCGATAGATCCTACCATCATGGGGTTGGATACCGGTTTGTTAAATTCCATATTTTTGCTCCTTATACACGATTATAGTTGATTAAGCAGCCCTTCAGGATGATCTGGCGTTCTTCATCGGTCAGTTCGCCTAACTTCAGGGAGAATTCCTTCATGCCCTCTCCGGGTGTTACCACATAAGCTTTGATCTCTTCTGCCTTGTCTTCCACGGCTTTCTTGATGCCGGGAACGAACAGATAATCCAGATTCTTAAAAGGCAGATCCCCGGGCTGGATGAGGAAGGGAAGCATACCCCAGTTGATCAGGTTGGAACGATAACGCTTGGTAGCATATTCGTTGGCGATATTCGCCCAGCCGCCCAGTACCTTCTGGCAGGAAGCAGCCTGCTCACGGGCAGAACCGTCTCCGGGCTTCACTGCGAAGATTGTGGAACCGAATCCAGTGTTCTTACGGTCAGCCTCAGGATACTGTTTCTTCACTTCGCCCATGACATCCTTCAGTACAGGAACCGCCTGGCAGGGATGTCCGCCGTTCATACGCTCTTTCTCTGCCTTCTGGATCTCTTTGGCACGTCCTACATACTGCGGATCCTTACGGCTCAAGGTGAACTCTGCCAGTCCCAGAGGATTGGAACGGTAGGAAGAGGTCTCACCGGAAGGGATCAACTCATCGGTGGTGGTTACAGGATCGTGGATCTCGGATACTACCTGTAATACCAGATTTTCAGGCAGGGCACCCATAGCGGGCCAGTCCTTGATATTGGGGCCGAACTGGATCTCTACGCTCTCATCTGCCACACCGTGGGAATCGAATACACGGTTCTTGTAAATATTGCTGTCGAAATGATATTTATATTTTCCGAAGTCACCGTCGAACTCTGTTGCGGGAGTCAGCACGCCCTTGTTAGCTGCGGTAGCTGCGATAGATCTTGCATCCATCAGAGCTACGGAAGCGATCTGGCCGTTCTGCAGCTTGGAGCCTTCACGGTTCGGGAAGTTTCTGGTAGAATGACGGATACTGAATGCGTTATTGGCAGGGGTATCTCCGGCACCGAAGCAGGGGCCGCAGAAGGCTGTCTTCATGACTGCACCGGTCTCTAAGATGGTCGCAGCACAACCGTTACGGATCAGCTCCATGTATACGGGCATAGATGCGGGATATACGCTTAAAGTAAATTCATCCGCACCAATGTATCTGCCCTTCAGGATATCGGCTGCTGCACAGATATTCTCAAATCCGCCGCCGGCACAGCCTGCGATAATACCCTGATCTACGATAAATCTGCCATTTTTTACTTTATTCTTCAGAGTAAAGTCTACGGCACCGTCCAGGCTTACTTTCGCACGTTTCTCGGTCTCATCCAGAATATCCATCAGATTCGCATTCAGCTCCTCAATGGTGTAAGTATTGCTGGGATGGAACGGCATGGCGATCATGGGACGGATCTTGTCCAGATCCACCTCTATGAGACCGTCATAGTAGGTTACCTGACCGGGGTTCAGTTCCTTATATTCTTTGGTCCGTCCGTGGATCTCGTAGAACTCACGGATCTGGTCGTCGGTCTTCCAGATGGAGGACAGGCAGGTGGTCTCTGTGGTCATAACATCAATGCCGATACGGAAATCAGCACTCAGGGATGCCACGCCGGGACCTACGAACTCCATGACTTTATTTTTCACATAACCGTTTTTGAATACGGCACCGATGATCGCCAGTGCCACGTCCTGAGGACCGACACCCTTCACGGGAGCACCCTTTAAGTATACGGCTACCACGCCGGGCATATTGATATCATAAGTCTGATTCAGCAGCTGCTTCACCAGCTCGGGACCACCTTCACCCATAGCCATGGTACCCAGAGCACCGTAACGGGTGTGGGAATCAGAGCCTAAGATCATTTTGCCGCCGCCGGCCAACATCTCTCTGGCGAACTGATGAATAACTGCCTGATGAGGGGGTACATAGACACCACCGTACTTTTTCGCACAGGTCAGGCCAAACATGTGGTCATCCTCATTGATGGTGCCGCCTACGGCACACAGAGAGTTATGACAGTTGGTCAGTACATAGGGCATGGGGAACTTCTGCAGTCCGGATGCTCTTGCGGTCTGAATGATACCTACAAAGGTAATATCATGGCTGGTAAGCTTATCGAAGCGGATCTTAAGCTTGTCCATATTGCCGGAAGTATTATGCTCCCGCAGGATACCATATGCCATGGTGTTTTTCGCTGCTTCTTCTCTGGAGATCGTAATGCCGGTCTTCGCCTGTATCTCTCTTGCTGCTTCCGGGGTATCTGCTACAATATCTGTACCGTTTACCAGGTAAGCGCCGCCCTGTGTTAACTGAATCATGCTCGTCCTCCTGTTATTCCACTTCTTATGCATAGATAGAGTGCATCTTGTGTGCACTCTCTTCATTATACTGGATTGTTTTCTCAGATGCAATGATCTTATAGGATGTTTTTGCACTTGAGTGTACGTAAAAAAATACCGCCTATAGAGCGCAACAGTCTCTCCAGGCGGTATGACTTCTTTTTTAAGTTCTTAATTATTTCAGTACTACCTTATCCAGATGCCAGATCTCATCCACATACTGCTGTATAGTTCTGTCAGATGTGAACTTGCCGGAGCATGCCACATTCAGGATGGCGCTCTTCGCCCAGTTGTCCTCGTCGCGGTAAGCAGCTTCCACTCTCTTCTGTGCTTCTGCATAGGACTTGAAGTCCTTGAGGATGAAGTAGGTGTCTGCCTTGGCCGTGCACTGGGTGTTCAGCAGGGAATTGTACAGCGGGCGGAACAGCTCGGGATCTCCCGGTGCGAAGGTTCCGTTGATCAGCTGCATCAGTACCTTGCGGACATCCTGATCATTGTTGAAGATCTCCATGGGGTCATATCCGCCATGGTTCTCATAGTTGATAACCTCCTGTGCGGACAGGCCGAAGATGAAGGCATTCTCTTCGCCCACTTCTTCTACGATCTCCACGTTGGCACCGTCCATGGTTCCCAGGGTCAGGGCACCGTTCAGCATGAACTTCATGTTACCGGTACCGGATGCTTCCTTACTTGCGGTAGAGATCTGCTCGGAGACATCTGCTGCCGCAAAAATGATCTCTGCGTTAGATACGTTATAGTTCTCGATAAATACAACCTTGATCTTGCCGTTAATAGCGGGATCATTGTTAACCACATCCGCTACGGAGTTGATCAGCTTGATGGTCAGCTTTGCGTTACGGTAACCGGCTGCTGCCTTCGCGCCGAAGATAAAGGTTCTGGGGTAGAAATCCAGTTCCGGATGCTCCTTCAGTTCGTTATACAGGTGCATTACATGCAGAATATTGAGCAGCTGTCTCTTGTACTCATGCAGACGCTTTACCTGTACATCGAAGATGGATCTGGGATCTACTTCGATACCGTTGTGCTCTAAAATGTATTTTGCCAGACGTACTTTGTTCTGGTACTTGATGTTCATGAACTCCTGCTGTGCCTTTTTGTCATCCGCATATACCTTCAGGCGGGAAATCTGAGGCAGATCGGTGATCCAGTCGTCACCTACGTGAGCCGTTACCCAGTCAGCTAACAGCGGGTTTGCATGCAGCAGGAAACGTCTCTGGGTGATACCGTTGGTCTTATTATTGAAGCGCTCCGGGAACATCTCATAGAAGTCCTTTAATTCCTGGGTCTTCAGGATCTCTGTATGCAGTCTTGCAACACCATTGACAGAATATCCGGCTACGATTGCCATATGTGCCATCTTCACCTGTCCATCGTAGATGATCGCCATCTTACGGATCTTCTCCTGTACATCCACACCGGGTACATTGCTGTACTTCTGCTGGATATCGATGATGAATCTGCGGTTGATCTCCTCTACGATCTGGTAGATTCTGGGAAGCAGTCTGGAGAACAGTTCGATGGGCCATTTCTCCAATGCTTCCGCCATGATGGTGTGGTTGGTGTAAGCACAGGTCTTGGTGGTGATCTCCCACGCTTCCTCCCAGGTCAGATAATAATCATCCATCAGCACACGCATCAGCTCTGCGATAGCTACGGTAGGATGGGTATCGTTCAGCTGGAAGGTAACCTTCTCATAGAACTTATGGATATCATCATGCTTTCTCATGTACTTCTCTACAGCTTCCTGTACGGATGCGGAGATGAAGAAATACTGCTGCTTCAGACGCAGCTCCTTACCTGCATAGTGATTGTCGTTGGGGTACAGAACCTCTACGATGTTACGTGCCAGGTTCTCCTGCTCTACCGCCTTCTGGTAATCGCCCTTATCAAAGGAATCCAGCTGGAAGCACTCTACGGGCTCCGCATCCCAGATACGCAGGGTGTTTACAATACCATTGCCATAACCGACGATGGGGAAATCAAACGGAACCGCCTTAACGGACTGATAGCCCTCCTGGGTAAATACGTTTCTGCCGTTCTCATCGGTATGCACACTGACATAGCCACCGAATTTCACAATTTTCGCATACTCAGGTCTGCGCAGTTCGAAAGGATTACCATTCATCAGCCAGTTATCGGGAACCTCTACCTGATAACCGTCGCGGATCTCCTGCTTGAACATACCATAACGATAACGGATACCGCAGCCATATGCAGGATATCCCAGCGTTGCCAGAGAATCCAGGAAACATGCTGCCAGACGTCCCAGTCCACCGTTACCCAGTGCTGCATCCGGCTCCTGGTCCTCGATCAGGTTCAGATCCAGTCCCAGTTCTTCCAGAGCTTCCGCTACGGGCTTGTATGCCTTTAAATTGATGAGGTTATTGCCCAGTGCTCTTCCCATCAAAAACTCCATGGACATGTAGTAGACCATCTTGGGGTCTTCCTTCTCAT
>ERZ779898.843-NODE-843-length-12245-cov-1.827564_pt1 | contig 12245 bp, 9 predicted proteins | sample MGYA00511902_ERZ779898 | MGnify/ENA primary metagenome ERZ779898 (study PRJEB29588, sample SAMEA2144588) | human gut metagenome | biome: human gut; feature: human-associated habitat; material: faeces | place: Denmark | collected 2008/2010 ...
CGCGAGGCAGATCATCGTTGTCTGAATCCGTGACGGTCTCATTTTTCGGTCACCCAATCTATCGCGTTCAACAGAAGAGTCTTGAAATTATCGTTCTCCAGCAGTTTCGGACTGTGCCCGAATTGGAAATAGATGTTGCGGGCTTTGACCGAGGTGTTGGTCCAGATGACAGGGTGGTCGCCCATCCTGATGCCCGAGGCCGGATGGTAGGAATCCTCATCCACACTTGCCAGGACGTGGATATATTCACTGTTCCTTGGATCCTTGTCGTAGGTGTACCACTCATCGTCTGGAATCGTGAAGACTGGGTCAACTCCTTTGAACAGAGGGTGTTCCGTGCTCTCAATGTGCACGGTCCCGTCGGCGAGCGGCTCGATGTAGCCAGCGAAGCGTATCCCGCCCATAAAATCAGAGAACCATTTCCACATAGGATAGCCGTCGAACTCTCCTAAAAGAGTGGCGTGATGGAAGCCGATGTAGCCGCCGAGACCTTTTTCAACATATTCAATGAAAGCCTCCTGCGCGTCCTCAGGCCAGGTGTATGGAGGAAAGTCGAGCTGGATGACAGCGTTGAAGTTCTTGAGGAACTCCGCGTTCACATCGTTCATATTGTGAATGACGGTCACAGTGAATCCACGGGAAGCGGAGACGCTGTCCAGCCAAGACACACCCCCCCAGCCACATCTGTGAACGGTTTGTGGTGTCCGCCGTTCTCGCTGACAACCAGAATGTTGGCTTTGGGGCTTGGGGCACAGGAACACAGTAGCACCATAGCTGCGGCCATTAAAGAGATAAGTGTCTTTTTCATATTGATTATGTATTATTATTCAGCCGATTGCCTTACCCTGCTTCCTCGTACAGCGTAGTAAAGCATAAACAGTTCGCAGAATACCACTGCCAGCCAGGTCATCTTCCAGCCTCCGAGAATGTCGGCCAGAAATCCCTGTGCAAGAGGCAGGACGGCTCCACCGAACACCCCGATCATAAACACACCAGACGCGACGGAGGTATATTTTCCGAGTTTCTGGACTGAAAGGGTGTAAATGGCGCCCCACATTATGGAGTGGAACAGTCCGACGGCGGACAAAAGCCACGGGTTGTCGAGCAGGGCAGCAAGAATCAGCAGGACAGTGGCTACAGAGGTTGTGAATATGAGCTGGGTGCGTGGAGGGACCTTGCTCAGGGTGCTACCCAAAGCGCGACCGGCCAGCATTCCTCCCCAATAGATGGTGGCGAGAAGGGCAGGGGAGCCTATTCCTTTCTCTATCGCGTACATATTCACATTCGCGCCGACGCAGACTTCAGCGCCGACATAAAAGAATATCGCGATGACCCCTAAGGTCAGGTGGCTGAACGACCAGACGCTCTTTTCAAGTCTCTCGCCGTTTTCCGCTCTGGTCCCTTGGATGTCCGGGAGGGAGAATTTCATCAGGGCAAGCGTGACAAGCACGATGACGGCCGCAAGGGAAATGAACGGAACCGCGAGCTGTGCGACCTGCACGTCCTCCATCGCGATGCCTCCGAACACTATTCCGGTGACAAAGTACGGTGCGATCGTGGTGCCGACCGAGTTGGCGGTTCCGCCGATGGCCAGCCTTTGGATGGACTGAGTGCCTTTCACGTCACAAGCCACGAGATAGGGGTTGATGACAACCTGAAGGATTGTGGCCGAGGCTCCGACCACGAACGAGCCCAGAAGGAAAATCAGGAATCCGGCCGGGAACGATAGGGTCGCCGAACCGATGACGGCGTCTGGAAACCGTACCGTGAACTCGGAGGACGCGAAAAACAGCAGCAGCCCGACAGTCATCAGGACCAAACCTCGGATCAAAGTCCCTTTGTATCCATATTTGTTGACCCAAGCCGAACCGATAGGCCCGCAGATCGGGTAGGCCAGGAACCATGAGAACGTGATCAGAGTCGCGAATGTGTTCTTGAGGCTTCCGGCGTTGGAGAGGAAGGCTTCCTTGAGCGGCCCTTGGAACTGTGAGTTGGCTGTCGTCAGGAACCCTACGATAAGGAACAGGAAAACCATCGAAAGGAATGGTCCTAAATAGTTTGTCTTCTTGTTTTCCATAACTAATCCAGTTTTGAGGCCGCGTCTTTGTCAAGAATGAACTCACAGTCCGGGTGAAGCTGGAGAACGCTGGCCGGAACTTCCTCGCTGACAGGACCTTCCACGATACGCTTGACAATCTCCGCCTTCGTTGTTCCCTTGGCGACCGCCACGATCTTTCTGGCCGTCATCACGTCCTTAAGCCCTAAGGTCACTCCTCCGAGTTCCACATTGTCCGGCGTTCCTGTCTCCCGTCTGATCCTCGCCTCAAGTTCCGGGTACATAACGGAGACGCGGCATCCGCTTCCGAACGCCGAGCCGGGTTGGTTGAAGCCGATGTGGCCGTTTTCTCCGATTCCGACGATGAGCAGATCGATCCCTCCTCGTGACTCCAGTTCCTCGATGAACTCCTTGCAGTCTTTGGAATAATCATCAGATTTGACAGGAAGCATAAGGAAATGTCCGTCATCTGTCCCGATGTCGTCGATCAGTTCGGTCTTGAGCATCTTCCAACAGGATCCGAAATATTCCCGTGGCACACCCACGACCTCGTCCTGGCCGAAGAATGTTACTTCGGACACATCGAAAGGATACTCCTTGTGGATTTTGGCGACAGTCCGGTGTAATTCTCCGGTGGTCCTGCCTGTCGAGAGGCCGATGACACTGCGTTGTTTCCGCAGTATCTGACCGATGATTCTCCACGCCGCCGCGTTGGCGACCGCCTTCTCGTTTTCTGTGATTGTGATCTTCATCTTAGTGCTTTTAATTTGACCGCAAGATAGCGACTATATGCGCGCCCGAGGTGGATTTTCAGACAAAAATAGTTGAAAATATGTCATTGCCCACCAAACACTTGACAGATTTCCAACTTTTTTTGCCAATATTCGGACATGTCCTATTGAGAATATGACTACCTTTGACATCAAACAATAGCCACATGATTATGATGCTTAAGAAATTTTCAACCATATTCTTATCACTGCTGCTGGCCGTTTGTGCCGAGGCGCAGTTCCGGGTGACGGCTCATCAGGTCGGCTGGGACAATATTCCGCCTGAGGCTGTCAAAGAGGGCTTCTGGTTTCAGAAGTCAATCATCGCGCAGATGGACGATGACCCGCAGCTGGAGGAGGTCATGCTGTTCGGCCGGGACAATGGCCATTGGCCTGAGTTCGATCTCTTTAAGGCCTATTATGTGATAGTGGGGACATATTCAAAGGAAATCAAATACATCTCCCCAGTGGAATATGTCACCGATGAATATAATATGCTTGTCGAAGACAGGAACAAGGATGGTGTCAGCGAGCTTTATATTACTTACATAAAGGAAGGCTCGTTCAGCGTCGATGAACGAGGCTATGGCAAGAAGGCAGTATATTGCCATGACAGGATCGAATTCAGAAAGGAGGAAGGAAGATGAAAAGGATAGTCTTGACGTTGTTTGCTTTGCTGGGAATTTTCCTGTTCACTGTCTCCGCCAAGGAACAGCCGAAAATCCGGACCTTGATTGTCACCGGTCAGGACGGAAGCCACTATTGGAGAGGTGCTTCCGAGTGCATGAGAAAGATTCTTGCCAACACCGGACGCTTCGATGTGGATGTCATAGAGACTCCTGACTGGGGCGGGGATATGAGCACCTTTAACCCTGATTTCAAAGCATATAGCCTTGTCATTGTCAACTATGGCGGTGTGGAGTGGATCGAGCCGTGCAAGAAGGCTTTCGAGGAATATGTCAGCGCCGGTGGTGGTGTTGCCTTCATCCACTCATCGATAATCCCGATGGAGAATTGGAATGAGTACAACGAGATGACCGGTCTCGGTGCATGGAACGGCAGGGATGAGAAATGGGGTCCTTATCTTTATATGCTGAACGGGAAATACATATATGACTACACTCCTGGATGGGCGGGACATCACGGTCTCCAGCACAAGACAGTGATCGACACACAGGCTGGTGAACATCCGGTCATGAAAGGGCTCCCAAAAAGATGGAAGCACTATAAGGATGAGATCTACACAAAGTTACGCGGCCCTGCCAAGAACATCGAGATTCTTGCCACGACATCTGACGCAGGGCGTGACGAGCCGGTGATGTGGACTGTGAGATACGGCAAGGGTCGTGTTTTCGTGGATGTTCTCGGACATTGCGGCAATGATCCTGACATGACATATTCGATGACATGCACAGGATTTCAGGTCACTTTCGCAAGAGGGTGCGAATGGGCGGCCACAGGTATTGTGACACTTCCTGTTCCAAATGATTTTCCTACAGAGGACACACACACTTTGAGAATGGATTTCAAGGCTCCTTTCCACGCTTGCTCTGAATGATGTTTCGGAAGAAACATATTATATTGGTTTTGTTGGCCCTTCTGTCCTTCCTCACGGCAAGGGCGGAAGGTTTTGTCACTCTTGACGGAATCCTCAGCGGCAGGAAAGTCTATCAGGTCACACAGGATGGGGACGGGTTTGTCTGGATATACACGCAGAACGGAATCGATCGCTTCGATGGCCATACCGTGAAAACGTACAGGATCGAGGATCTGCCTCAGTCCAGAGACCAGATCCTGTCATCAACGAGGCTGGAATGTGACAATTCTGGAGTCCTTTGGATGGCGGTGAAGAACGGTAGGCTTTACCGTTATGACAAAGGCTTGGACTCTTTCCACCTTGAGATGGATCTAAGGAAGAATCATCAGGGAATATCCTTGTACAGCATCTGTTTCCCTGGGTCTGGAACCGTGGCTCTGGGCACTTCGGAGGGCATAATTTTCCTGACGGAAGGCGGAGAAGAAGCCAGATACGTCACTGACAGGATTGTCAAGGCTATCGCTGTCAAAGGGACGGATGCCTTTTGGCTGGGAACTGACAATGGAATATTCCTGCTGGAGAATGGAAAGGTCCACGGGGTGGCTGATGATGTGGATGTCGCGTCTTTGCTCTATGAGGGTGGAAAGCTCTATGTCGGGACGTTCTCCGAAGGAATGAAGGTTGTCGGGGATGACGGAATCTTGAAGGATTTCGGCACTGTCTCCCTCAAGGTTCCGGTTTGGGCGATTCTGAAGGATGGCGAGGGACGTCTCGTAGTCGGGTCGGACGGGGAAGGACTGTTCTACTTTGATCTGGAGTCGGGGAAAGTCCTCGCCCATTATCTGGCAGACGATCTGGACCGGTCGTCCATTCCGGGGAACACGGTCAGTGACCTTTGTTTTGACGTGAACGGCAACCTGTGGGTCTCCACGACCACGGATTGGGTCTGCCGTCAGAGCAAAGGCACCCCATCAATCGAAAAACTGGCCCATCAGCCCGGGAATCCGAATTCTTTGTTGTCCGATCATGTCAACGTGATCTTTGAGGACGCGTCCGGGAACATCTGGTTTGGAACCAATGAGGGCGTGTGCAGCGTTGATCCGTCCGGCCGTAATTGGAAGAACTATCCGATGCCGGATCTCGGTGTCGTGCTTGCCTTGACTCAGGATGTCCGTGGCGATGTCTGGGTCGGAGGCTACGGTTTCCCTCTGTACAAGATCAATCCAAAAACCGGAACCACGACTGTATTTCAGGACGATAGGTTCAATCATACGTATTCTCTTCTGACTGACGGAGAATATGTCTGGATAGGCGGGATAGACTCACCTTTGGCAAGATACGATGTCCTGGACGGAAGCTTTGCGACCTATCCTGTCGATAACATCGGGGACATCAGAATGACCATTGACGGGAAGTTGACATCGGCCACCATCGGCGGACTGTGTGTCCTGGATTCTGGGACTGGTTCTTTGACGGTTCTTGACTCGTTTGGTTCCAAGACGTTGACGTACCCGGTGAGATGTCTGGCAAACCATGGAGAGGTTGTCTGGCTGGCTACGGACGGCGATGGCTTGATATGTTATGACAGAAACACCGGGACGGCCCGGTCTTTCTCGAAGGATTCCGGCCTCTCCAGCGATTCCGTCACCGGTGTCGTGGTGGATCGGGAGGACAATGTCTGGTTCGCGACCTTTGAGTCCCTCTACAGGCTTGATCCGGTCTCCGGAGTTCCGATTGATATGAACGGATTCCTCGGAGTCACCAGAGGCAGTTTCAATCCTAACGCCGTCTGCCGACTCTCGGACGGCCGTCTGGCCTTTGGCACCGCTGACGGAGTCATTGTGTTCGACCCTGCGGAGTTCTCGATGAAGGATCCGGGACAAATCGCCCCGGTCATCTCGGGCTTCAATCTGCCGGACGGCTCAAAACCTACAGTCTCAACCAACGTCGATCTTCTCGACAGGATCACTCTGAAAGCCGGCCAGAATTCTTTCCGCATCGCATACTCAGCCCTTGATTTTACCTCGGGGTACAGGACCAGCTTTTCAAGTCAGCTCGTGGGCTTTGACAAGGCTCCCCGTCTGAGTGATGCCGCGGGAGAGATTGACTACTATAATATTCCTTCCGGGAAATATGACTACACACTGAAGGTCATAGACAAATATTCAGGAAACATCCTTGGAGAGCGCCACCTTTCCATATTGATTAAGAGACCGTTGTGGCTGTCCTGGTGGGCGTTGTCTCTCTATGCGGCCCTGCTGGTGGCGTTCGTGGCGATGACCGTGGCGTGGTACCGCAGGAAGTCGTACAACAGGATTATGACGGAGAAGATCAACACTTTCGTGAACTTCGCCCACGACCTGAAGACCCCTATAACATTGATCAAGACTCCGCTCAACGATCTGGAAAGTATGGATGACCTTTCCGACAAGGTACGGAGTTCAGTGATGACGGCGAACCGGAACTCTGACCGACTTATGTCTATGATCAACAATCTTCTGGACATCCGGAAGAATGACAGAGACTGGAGTGTGCTGAGGTTGGCTGAATATGACTCAGGGGATTATCTGGACTCCGTTCTGGCTGATTTCAGTTATGCCGCCCGCCAGAAAGGGCTTGATTTCTCGTACCGCATCGAGCCGGGATTGAATGACATCTGGATCGACCGGGAGAAGATGGATCTGATCATTCACAACATCCTGTCAAATTCGGTCAAATACACCTCGGAAGGCTTCATCAAAGTCCTGGCTAAAAGCGAGCGGCGTTCCTGGACTCTGGAGATCAGTGATTCGGGAATAGGAATACCCGCGGATTTCCAATCAAGAATATTCAGAGGCAGCTACAGGGCGGACAATGCCCGCGAGTGCGAAGAGAGCGGTTACGGCATAGGCCTGATGATCACCCGGCAGTTGGTCGGCCAGCATCACGGGGCGATTTCATATTCAAGCGTCGAGGGAGAAGGGACCACGTTCACCTTGTCGTTTCCGAAGAAATACAAGGCTTCGGATTCAGTGGTGTTCCGGAAGGAGTCGGACACTTTGGAGCCGATTCCGGACTCTGTCCAGCAGGATCCGGACAATTCCGGGAACCGCATCCTGATTGTTGAGGACGACGCTGAGACCTTGGAGTATATGAGGTCCTCTTTCGCGGAGGAATATTCAATCAACACTGCCACGGACGGTCAGACGGCTCTTGGAGTCATCGCGGAAAAAAATCCTGACATCGTGATCTCTGATGTCATAATGCCGGTGATGAACGGTTACGACCTTTGCCGGAGTGTCAAGTCGGATGTCGCGACCAGCCATATTCCAGTGCTTCTGTTGACTGGTATGACCGACAGGGAGAGCGTCATCAGGGGACTTGAGTCCGGAGCCGACGACTACATCGTCAAGCCGTTTGATATGTCGGTTCTGAAAGCCAGAATCAGGAATATCCTGAACGAGCGTCAGCGTCTCAGGGAGGCTATTCTCTACTCCAACAATGCCTCCGCGCGCAATGAATATTCCAACAAGCTGGACAAGGAGTTTATGGACAAGGTTATCTCCGTGGTTCAGAAGGAGTTGTCCAACTCGGAATTCCAGATTAACGACCTGTGCCGGGAACTGGCTATGAGCCGCACCGCGTTCTACAACAAACTGAAGTCTCTCACCGGTCAAGGACCTAACGATTTCATCAGAATCTATCGTCTGGAAAGGTCAAAGGAATATCTCGCGGACCATCGCTACAGCATCGCCGAAGTTTCGGATATGGTCGGTTTCTCAGATGCTAAGTACTTCAGTGTCTGTTTCAAAAAGCAGTTCGGATTAAGCCCAAGCAGATTTTAAACCATTTTTGTTAGATCTTAAACCCCCGTCCGGAGATAGTTGGCTAATATTGCGGAAGAATAACACTCAGACGCAATGGAAACATATCTCGGCCTCGATTTGGGAGGAACAAAATTACTCATCGGTGAAGTTGACAAGCACGGGAACATCCTTCGTTTCAAGAAGTATGATTCCGGCTATTTCAGTCAGCAGACCGCCTCGGAAATAATCAAGTCATCTCTTGATGACTACATTCGCACCGTGGGATGGGTCGGCGAGAAGCCTGTCTCTATGGGCATCGGTCTGATCGGCCGTGTCGATCCCAATGAAGGGGTCTGGCTTCAGATTGACCCGAACAGGACCCATCCTATTGAACTTGCCAAGGAGATCACGGAGATCTACGGCATTCCTTGCCGCATCGACAACGATGTCAAGAGCGCTACCAGAGCCGAGCGTGTCTGGGGCGTGGGGCAGTTCTCGAAGAATTTCGTTTATATTAATGTAGGTACCGGCATTGCTGTCGGGACCGTGGTGAATGGCCGTCAGATCAGAGGAAGCCATTTCAACGCGGGGGAGGCCGGGCATATGACCGTCGGAGTCAATGTCGGCGTGAAATGCTGCTGCGGCAGGATGGACTGCGCCTCGGGAAGCGGCTTTGACGCCTGCGCCAGACTGCTCAAGGACAGGTACGATACCCGCCTTGAGATCCCTTCCGATGAAGGAATCAGGGTGGATGTCAGGGATGTCATCCGGCTTTGTCAGGAGGGGGATGAGCTCTGCCGTGTGCTCGTGGAGAACGCCACGCAGGGAATCGCCAACCTCATAATGAACCTTGTCAGGATCACTGACCCTGACACTGTGGTTCTGGGAGGAAGCATCGTTGCGGACGAGTATATATTCGAGAACGTCCTTAATAAATTGAACCATAACACTATGCGCTTCGTTTCAAACGGCGTGGTCATCACAAAGCTGAACCCTCAGTTCATCGGACTTCTGGGTGCGGTGGCGGTCGCCATGAATATGTAGGCCGGACTGTGGTTGAGCGAATAAAGATATCAAGATCAATATTATGAAAAAAATTGCCTATTCAATAGCATGCGCGCTTATGGTGCTGTGCAGCTGCTGTGCCTGGGGCAAAGGTGCGGACAACGATAAAGGAATGATTGTGGGCGCCTATCTTATGGGTGTCCGCAACGAACTGCCTGACGTGAATCTTGTGACTCACATCAACTATGCTTTCGGGCAGGTCAATGAGACATTTGACGGGGTGAAGTTGCCGGAAGAGGACGGGTTGAGTCAAGTGGTTGGACTGAAGAAGGTTAAACCATCCCTGAAGGTTCTCCTTTCTATTGGAGGTTGGGGCAGCGGACGCTTTAGCGAGATGGCTTCCGACCCTTTGAAAAGAAAGAGTTTCTCCCGTGACTGCGCCAGGACAGTGAAAGAGTTCGGTCTTGACGGCATCGACATAGATTGGGAATATCCCGGAAGCAACCTTGCCGGAATCTCTTCGTCTCCGAATGACAAGGCCAATTTCACCTTGCTGATGCGGGATCTCCGGAGCGCACTTGGAAAGAGAAAACTGCTCACCATCGCATCGGTGTGCAATGCTGAATACATTGACTTCAAGGCGGTTCTCCCTTATTTGGACTATGTCAACGTCATGTCCTACGACATGGGGACGCAGAGCACACACCATGCGGCACTCTACAGGTCCAAATATTCCGGTTACTGCACGGCGGACGAGGCTGTGCGCAAGCATATCGCCGCCGGTGTTCCTCGACAAAAGATTGTCATGGGGATGCCTTTCTACGGCAGAGGTGTTGAAGGATATGTCCCTTATCGCAAAGGGGCTTCGTCAGACACGGAGTTCTGGGATGACGACGCTAAGGTTCCGATGATTCTGGACTCGCTTGGCAATATGCTTTTTGGTTATGAGAACACAAGATCCATCGCCGAGAAGTGCCGCTACATCGTGTCCAACGGACTCCGGGGCGGTATGTATTGGGAATATAATGCCGACAATGCGTCACATGACCTCGCCAGAGCCGTATATGATGGTTTGAGAGGAGGCGAGTCGGCTACGGCTTCTGTTTCCGGAGCGGACGACAAAAAGGATAATGTCCGTCCTGCCAATTATGCCAAGAGCAAGAGATTCAAAGCGTTGATGCTTTGGGATCCGTATGCCGAAATAGCTCATGTCCAGTTCGACAAGCAGTCTATGGAATTTTTCCACAGACTGAACTATGGCGACGGGTTTGTCCTTGACACCACAACCACCCTCAAGGGCTATACTTATGACCAGCTGAAGGAATACAGCGTCATCATCGCTCTGAACGCATCCCCTTCGGATCCGGAGTCCCGTGCCCTCTTTGAGAAATATATGGAGAATGGTGGAGGCTGGCTTGGATTCCATGCGTCTGCCTATAATGACCGGAACACTCACTGGCCTTGGTATGTCAAATTCCTTGGCTGTGGAGAATTCAAGGCCAACAACTGGCCTCCGCAGGCGGCTCTTCTTGAGATTGACACTCACGAGCATCCTGTCACCAAGAACCTTCCGGACGCTTATGTGGCTCCGCCTTCAGAGTTCTATCAGTGGGCCTCGGAACCACGTGACAACAAGGATGTTCAGGTCCTTTTGACTCTTTCAGCCAAGAATTACCCGATGGGAGTGAAGGACATCGTTTACGGAGGGGACTTCCCTGTCGTGTGGACCAACAAGAACTATCGTATGATTTACATCAATATGGGACATGGAGATGAGAGTTACAAGGATGCCGCCCAGCAGTTGTTGTTCCTGAACGCTTTCCGCTGGATAGTAAGCCGTGACCCTAAAGGTGACCCGTTTGACAAATGACCGGAAAATCCTAAATATTAGAGAAATACCATCTTAATACATTTCACAAATGCTAAAACTAAGATTACATCTCCTTTTGTTGGCTTTGTTGATATCAGGAGTATCCTTCGCGCAGAATCATTTTGAGGTGCGAGGTAGTGTTACTGACAAACAGAACGAGCCATTGATTGGGGTTGCTGTGCAGATTAAAGACAAATCTAACGGCACAATGACCGACATTGACGGTAATTATGTTCTGCCGGGGGTTCCAGAGGGCTCAACCTTGGTGTTTACGTATCTCGGCTTCAAGTCGAAAGAGGTCAAGGCAACATCGGCCTCTCTTAATGTTGTCATGGAGTCGGACAATGAACTGCTGGATGAAGTGGTAGTCATCGGCTATGGTCAGCAGAGAAAGGTCACCCTGACCGGATCTGTCTCCAATGTCGGTGGCAAGGAACTTCTCAAATCACCTGCCGCGTCGCTTGGAAACACTCTTTCCGGTAAGCTGCCTGGCCTTCAGTCAGTGCAGTACACTGGTGTTCCAGGTGCCGACGACCCTATCATCCGCATCCGTGGTGTCGGTTCGTTCAACAGTGCCGAGCCTCTCGTGCTTGTCGATGGTGTCGAGCGTGAGTTCAGCCAGATAGATCCGAACGAGGTGCAGGACATTTCTATTCTTAAGGATGCCTCTGCCACGGCTGTATTCGGAGTTCGTGGAGCCAACGGTGTCATTCTCGTGACGACCCGGCGCGGTCAGGTCGGCAAACCGACCGTCACACTGACGACATCCGCTGGTCTTCAGCAGATTTCCAGGTTCCATGAGCCTGCGAACTCTTACGAGTATGCGACGGCTTACAATCATGCACAGGCAGTTGAAGGCGTGGCTGAGGACGGATGGAAGTTCTCTCAGGAAGCCATACAGCACTGGAAGGACATGGATATGCCAACCGTCTATCCGAGCACCAATTGGTTCAAGTACTTGATGAACAACCATGCATGGCAGCAACAGTATAATATTAATGTGTCGGGCGGTACTGAAAGAGCCCGCTATTTCGTTTCTGTCGGCGTTCTTAACCAGGACGGTCTCTTCAAAACCTTCGATCAAGGCAATGAAGCGAACTTCAAATACCATCGTTATAACTTCCGCGCCAACCTTGATGTGGATTTGTCGGAGCGCAGTTCGCTATCCATCGGTATAGGTGGACGCATCGGCAGACGCAATTCTATCGGAAATGGTGAATAT